>Ga0228710_1010944_pt1 | contig 11932 bp, 7 predicted proteins | sample MedpolnodulmetaG_FD_177995 | JGI IMG/M metagenome (GOLD analysis project Ga0228710, IMG submission 177995) | Root nodule microbial communities from Medicago polymorpha collected in Santa Monica, California, United States - pink nodules | ecosystem: Host-associated > Plants > Roots > Nodule...
TACATATGTCTATGATAGTTTTGCAAAGGATGAAGAAAAGATGAAGATTCAATGCCTAGATCCATGATGTCTCAACAAATCTTGGGTTGAATCTACTCCTAACTACCTTGCTTTGTGTTTCTCTCTCTAGAAAGTGCCCTAGTCTCTCTCTAAAACCAGAAAAATATCAAAACAATGTAATAGAAAATGGTTGGAAAGAGAAGAGAAAACTATTTATATGGGCTACTTCTGCCAAATTTTGCTAATAGCCAAATATTTCGCTAATAGCCAAATATTTCCCTTATCCACTCAACCCCTTATCTGAAATTCCTTTACAGTACATAACAACAAATGCAACAATGTTCTTGATTTACCAAGAATCAATGAATCTTTTATCTCTTTCAATAAAATATTAAAAAATTATTATATGTTGGATGTACAAATTCACACAAGAGAAAATACAAGTAAGAAAAGGGAAATGCTAAACTTCCCGAATAAATGTATAGCGAGATATTCACGACGAAAATGGCTTGTTGCAACAAAAACAAAATAGCACCAAAACCTCTTGTATTCCACTAATACCGGACTTTACACCAATACACATTAAACACATACACATTCGTGATTTTTCAAGAGCCTATCATTCGCACTATATAGCACTGCTGGTAAGAAAAACATTGAGTTTCTACTTTCATAAAAAGTTACTTGTAATTTGAAAGTTTTAATCTTCAACATATTTCTGTCATTCATGGTTAATCATGCAAAAAAAACCTACGTGTTTAGTTTTTCAATTACTAATTAACAAAAACCACAAAATTATTCAAGAACAAAATTTAAAAAGATATTCTGATCGATTAATAAAACAAGCAAACCGTCTATGCTTGAATACAAGTTTCTTGAGACATTCAAGTATACTTTTTCAAAAAGAAAATATGGAACTTTCAAATGTCAGCAACATCATCAACATTTGACTTGCAATCATGCAAAAAAAATAAAATCAGAATCAATTATCTAATACTCCCAATCATCATTACATATGTATCTGCAGAAGTGCCCATATTAGCTAAATCATCATCATTGTAGCAATTAATTGCCATCTAATAGATAAATGGATGTTGAAAATCTTTAATTTGCTCACTGCACCTTTTAGATGGCGTAACCCACTCATTGTTTTGGCAATACAAAATGCTTCATCACCCTTGCAATAAGAGTACATAGACATGCCAATAGTGGGTGAGTCAGACAACCTCTCCAGATTTAGTGACTTCAAAAGAGGGCAACATTGGCCAATAACTTCAAGGATATCCTTAGAAAAACTGTTGCAACAATGAGAAATTTTAAGCTCTTCTAATTGTGAAAACCTTTTAAAAAATTCACTCAACCCTTTATCTGAAATTCCAGTGTTGCTAAGAATCTGTAACCGTCGTAAGTGACTTGCCCTGTTGCAAATAGATGCATTGAAATAATTATTATCTATTTGAGTTGTTACATACACCCTCCTGTCATTATTATAAGAAAAAAACATTTTAGATTCATTCATCAAATGATATATATGGTCTATAATAAGGACCATATACATAATTAATTGAATGAATCTAAAATGTAAATTTTTGTTTGTAATAATGACAGGAGGGTGTATTGGCATAACATTGAACCATATAAAAAGAAGAATACGGGACAAATAATATTAAATTATAATTTAGAGAATGTATGACCATGGTTAAGCAAAATGACATATCAAGAAGGAACAGTACAGTTGATAACAAATCATTGTAATATTATGAAACTGGAATCTAAACATGCAAAATGAAAATAATTAATTACCTATCAGCCATATATTCGAGAAGTTCATCAGTCCCAAAAGACTCAATAGCAATGTCTTCCGGATTACCGCAACTTAGGTCAATTGCACAGCGACAAAACAATAATTGGTAAAATCACCGGTCATCTGAATGGTTCGCCACATTAGAGGATCCTTGCAAATATTCCACCACAGAGGACAAACATTACGTGCACTTGTCACAATTTCAACAGTATCAAGTCTCCGAAGTATGTTCTTTGTCAACTCTATTGGAAGTTCAAGCCAGTTTGGCTGTGTCATGCACTCAAGTTTCGCTTTCTTCTTCTTCATGCTTCAAACGAAGCTAAAAATAAGACCGAAAGGAACAAATTGCAGATCAAAATTGAAATAGTTAAAAGGAGATAGATGAATACAAGTTGGAAACTATACCTTGTAATTTGAAGACGATGAAGATCTAGGGAACCGAAGCAGTGGGAACGAGAATGTTGAAATGGGGAGAAATGTGATTCACGGCGATAAGAAAGAAGAAACTTATTTTCAATTTAATTATACGGTGTTCTTCCTATTTTCAATTAAAAAAACTTATTTTATTTTTCCCACATGTCTTTTAAAAAAAAAATCAATGAAACTCATACACAAGTGGAGGGATCGGGGTTTAAACCCCTCTCAATGTGTTGGTTTAGCAATTTCCGACCTTTTATTAGTTGAACTAGAATTTGTGGATATTTTATACTCATTTTTATTCATTTTAAAAATGTACCAAATGTATGATTCATTAAATTTAGAGTTGATATCTACCGAAGATGAGTAATGAACTAGTATAGAAAGTAAAAATCTTTGATTTTTATGAGTCCCTTTCAAACCCTAAGTCTAACAAAATGGGGTTTTGTCTAATTCTTTTATCTATTGTTAGTGTGATCTTAATTAAGTTCTCACAAGAGTTGAAACTATGGTACGATGTTTAGATTCAGTGAAAATTGCTCCAGTGGTCATTCCGAGACATTGTTAGGAATTGAGTTGATTCGTCATAATTGTGAGTTGATGACGATCATTATCATATATTTCGATTATGGTTATTATTAATATTTTGCTTATTTCAGTATCAAAGTATTCATTAAAACAGGAAAACACAACATTTGAATATTTTTCTCATCAGCATTATTTATTTTCAAAGTTATCCATATTGATATTAATATATACTCTATTTGAGGTTACTTGTGATTTATAAAGTATTGGATTTGAAATGGAGATTTTACTGCACATACTATGGCACTAGCTTTGATACGTTTTTGAAATACGTTGTTATGATTATTTTTATTTTTGGTATATTGTATAGCCTGGTTTTAAAATTTATGTTTTTTTTTAAGATTTTGAGATTAATATGTACTCGATTTGGATTTGGTTTTTATATAATTATATAAGTAGTAGAGTTTCAATTTTTTTCATAAAAAAAAAGTAGTAGAATTTCAATTGACATTTTATGGTACATATTTTGACATAAGTTTCGATATGTTGTGAAATATGGTGCTGGACGTTTTGAGAATTTTGTTTTGAGAATCACGGTTATAATGACAAAGACCTATGTGGACCTAATATTAGATTACGATTAGGGAGATTTACCTGTTAGATGAAGTTGTCCTTATGGAAAAGCCACCATTAGAAGGAGAGAGCTATTAATGAGATGTAAACTCCCTAATTGAAAATGTTTTACATTTTGTTTTGAGTAGAGAGAAAAGCGTTATCCGTTAAATGGATCTACTGTTAAGGGAAAGTCTACTCTTGGTAGGAAAGAGCTATCAACGAGATGAAGCTAGTTCTCGATTCACTCAGTTTGATTACGTTCACTAAATTTCTTTAAAGGATTTTATTATTATTTTCCTGAGTACTTTCTTTAAAAGCTTGTAATCTTATTTATCACCTCTTAAAGATATTGGATTTTTTTAAAAAATATATCCTTATTTGATCGAAAATATTTACAAATGTGTGAATTTGCATGTGTACAAACGATTGTGGATTAATTGAATTTGATACGGTTATTAGTTTTATAAATTGATATAAGATTTGAGTAAGTTAATCATCCATGCCCCATGTGTTTCCCTTCTTGTGTTTGTGGTGGTTGGTTGTTGTTTCTCACTAAGTCTCTGAGACTTACTCTTTCATTTTTAATTTTTTTCTTTTCAGATTCCCAAGCAATTAAGTAGAAGCTACTAGTAGACTCGAAGTTCAGCAGTGTTACTTTTTTTGGTAGGATTCTTTGATCGATGTCTATATTGTTTATGCATGTCTTTAGTCAAAGTATCTGCAACTAGGAATGTTTTATTTGGAGATAACATTTATGTAAATATGTCGTTTGAAACTCTGGATGAGGATACAAATTGATAAACTGGATTAAAATCTTGGAAACGTTGAAAATACAGAGGATACTTTGGCTAAAGTTTTGTAAAAATTACTTTGAAGTAAAATGGTTGTATAAATATTACTTATTTATCATTTGTCTGATTTGGGCGTTAGACTTGCCAGACAAAATGCATAAGTCTGTGCACCAATCACAATCTGTGCTTTTGAGTCGTACCATCATGTTTTTGCTTTACTTGCCTCCACAAATCCTAGTAGTGAGATTGTTGATGATCAAATTCTACGTCTGGAGAGTCAAGAGAAAACAAGGTGGTATGGCCTTTACGTAGATGGAAGAATTTATCTAGGGTCTTACATTGATGTTTTCATGCAAGATCAGGAAGAGGAAAATGTTTCTGTTGATGAAAAGAAAGATGAGGCGAGTAGGTGGACTGAAGTTATAGAAACTTAAAAGGATGAGCAACCCATATCTGAAGATTAAATTCTCTCATCTCTCACAATAAAAACTTCTCTCATTTGATACATCACACACACACACACACACACATATCTTGCCATGAAAAAACGAAGAATATATCTAATTGGCAAATCAATTCCATATCTGCATGGATTGTGAGCCGTTGCTGGTTTTTGTGGCTGCTGTCATGATATTGGCGTGGTTTCTTTTGGAGTGTTGTTTTGACAGTAAGGGGCGGTTCACACTGTTATGACTTTAGGTGTTTTTGTTTTTGCTTCAGCTGGTTTTTTTAGCTTTTTTTAGCCTGTTATGCCCTGTTGGTACTTCTTTTGCCCATGCCTTGTTATAATATGCTGATTTAAAAAATAAAAAATAAAATAAAATCCATATCTGCAGTTTCCTTAGCTTATCCAATGATAACATGAAATTCAAGTCATGAACATAATACCAGAAATTAAACTATCAACATTATTAAACCAATAGTCACAATATCTCTTGCTTTCAAAAAGCTCTCTTGAACAGGTAAATTGCTTTCTATTTACTGGAGAAAATACAAATAGTAGTAAATTCATCACATAGTTATCCTTTTACAAGATACATTTCGAAAAATGTTCAACAATACATAAAATAATCATGATAACTAGTTTATTTTTTAAAGCCAGACTCATTAAATTTCTGATTATCTGTAGGCAAAGTTTATGATTGCATAATATGATTGTTTGAAACTGTATTCCATATTGAAATGTGGTTTTCCGTTGATGAAGAGATACTTGCGAAGATAGGTGGTAGGTTCTAGCTAGTAAGTAATAAGGAGTAATATTTTTTTTTTAAAATGTGTCAAAAAACTAGGTTCAATATATAGCCTTGGTCTTCCCCTTCTTCACTAAACTAAGCGATGTCGGACATAATCACCAATAACTAATATTTTTTAACCTCCTTTATTCAAAAAACTTGACAATCAAACCCAACAATCTCCACCTTGATTGTAAGAGTTTCATCTTCCGCTTCCATTGTCTATAACGACAATCATACTCCACCATAAAGAGTATACTTCACTTGAAACTGAACAATTCCAAGAATTTCTTCACCTCGAAACCTTGCTGAAAGATTATGGGGCAACTCCCATGTCGGCTTTCAGGAAATTCTTCAGCCATCGACATATCTCACCACACACCTTGCATCAATGCCAACCAATGCCCGTGTATTGTTCTGAATCCGCTAGCAATAACTTGTCCTCTTGCATGATATAGCGGAAATACCATAAGGACACACAGGGCCGGACCTTGGGGAGTGCAAGAAGCTCTACCGAACCAGGCCTCTAAAATCAATGGGCCTAAAAAAAAATTATAATACCCACCCCCACTTAAATTAAAAAATTACATGTTACTTTTTTTCTAGACTCTAGTTCTACTTTCTGGACATAAATTTGATGCTATCAAACGTCCATCAATTTGTATAATCCCTTAATTAGTCAATTTGAAAAGCTATTTCATTGAAAGAATCACATCAATTATTTCTTTTTCGCATAAACCATTCGTTTTCCCCTTTCCTACGATGTAGGAGTGACATTCCAAACGAAACTGTTAGGTAAATTTCACCTCTCTTTCACTTCATTTTATTTTGTTTTGTTTCATGTTTAAAACAAAACAATTCCATAATTCCATATCATAATTTATAATTCCATATCATAATTCCATAATTCATCGTTTATGAGCAACATCATGTAACATCATATTAATCAACATATGCATTCATATAGTAATTCATCAATATATACATTCAAATAATAATTCATCAATCAAAGTTATTCATGACAAACAAAGTCATTTGAAAGCTGACAATATTACCTAAAACTTTCATGTTCACACCAAAGGCTAATTCAAAACAAAAACGTGTGAAAACGACGCAAGAACATGAAAAGGTACACTGCTACTAAGTAACTCGCCTCGCAGGCTGACTTACTCACCGTGGCGAGCTAGCCCACTCGCCGTGGCGAGCAAACACTGCTCTCTGTCACGATACAGCTCGCCCTCGCGAGCAGATTACTCGCCATGGTGAGTCGTGACAGACTTCTGTCGGGAAGAACGATTTTTCACCCCAAAAACCCAATTTTCATCTACCCCAATCCCTAATTTGATAGGGAACTCAACCTATGATAATTCTACAACCTGAACATCAATTATACACGAATTCAATGGATTTTCTACTCTATTAACAACCAATTTCTACCCCAAAACCTAATTCTCAAATTCACAAAACAACAACAACTACATGCTAAATTCAATTTTAAAATTATATAACCTAAGATTAGAGAATGATAGTCTCACCCTTACCTTAGATTAGGTGATTACAAGATTCTACGAGCTCTCCCTTCTCTTGGTTCTCCTCTTCTCTTGGTTCTCCTCTTTTCTCCCAAAAGCTTTGTTAAACCTAAACTTGTCTGACCCTTAGATTTTATATCTCTTAACCTCAACATATTTCTAATTAACTCTAATTCAGCCCCCTTCAAGTCTAATTATTCTAATTTCCAACCTATCCTACTAAATAATAAATAAAGCCACTTAATAAAATGTTAATACACAACAACATGACACTTATCAACATAAATCATATAAAAGACTCTAAACTCGACCAAAATAATCAAATAAATAAATAGGGCGTTACAAGCCCCACTTCTAGTTAACAACATTGACCTTGATGAAGTGTTTTCATCACTTTTCATCCTCCTTTCTTCAGAAATAATTTTAGTTGCAACTTCTTCAAAACTCAAACTTTCCTTCCCATACATCAAAACAGGTTTGAGATGAACATAAGAAGCTGGAAGGGACAAAATGAGCCTTAACGCTTTATCTTCATCATCAATCTTAACTTCAATAGATTCTAACTCAGAAACAATATTATTCAAAGTACTAAAATGATCAGAGATTTTCGTACCCTCATCCATGCGCAAATTGTGGAATTGCTCCTTCAGCAACAACCGATTTGAGATGCCCTTTGCCTGATATAACCCTTCGAGATTTTCCCAGAGTTCCTTGGATGATGACAGATTCTGCACATTCGCAAGAACATTCTTTGCCAAACACAGACAAATTGCACTTGCACTCGCAAGAACATTCTTCCTCCCACTTATCGTCCTCCAATTTAGAAGTGTTTCCTTTCAGCGCCTTTTGTAATCCTTGGTTTGTACTTTCCACAAGCCAAAGTTGATTCTTCCATCAAACTTCTCTATGTCAAACTTCATTGCACTCAAATAAGACATATCAGTTGCACAGTACCACCCTTCTTCAGCACCTTCACAATAACACACTTTTTTTTCCTGATGTGGAATATCGGACAATGCTGCAACCACAGAGCATACTAAGAATTGTGATATCTCACAGAATCAAAGCTCTTGATACCACTGTTAGGAAATAATAGGGCTGAAGAAGAAAAATAAACACAATCACTACACAAGAATAAAATGTGGAAACTCCAAAACCGTGGAAAAAAACCACCACCGTGTCTAAACCAACAACCAGAGAATTATTACTATGTGAAATTTTTTACAACACATAGACTTCTCAAACTCTCAGCCCAATGCCCCAGTACACCCACACCCTCACAAAGCAAATATTTAAACTAAGTCAGATATAAGCTTAAGGGTCCGTTTGGTTCGAGAATTAGGAGGGGAGGGGAGGGATTTTAACGGAGGGGAGGGGAGGGGACATATTTAAATTAAAAATGTGTTTGGTTTGCAAGAGAATGGATTTTAAAATATTTTACTGTTTTACCCTTAAACTTAATTAAATAAGAATAATAAAGTAACGAAACAATAACGATGTAATTGATAACAACACGATCTGGACGATGGATAATGGATTAGTAATAGGGTTGTTACAAGTAGTAATAAAAGTTGTTACAAGTAAAAGTTGTTAATAATATGGAATAAAAGTTTTTTTTTTTTTGAAGAAGGAATAAAAGTTGTTACAAGCATAATATAACCTAATAATAATAAATGTTGTTGTAAGGAATTTCTTGAAGTGTATTTGAATTTCTCAAGAACCTAGTATGCAAGCACAGGGTTTGCATGTTTTATATATTAGATTATCTTTATTATATTTGTTCTTGAATAATTTTGTGGTTTTTGATATCACCTGTCTCAAAAACAATTGCTTATTGTTACAAATTATTCCAATTATAAATTCCGAAGGTTAAGCTACTAAAATGGAATTGATTTGCCAAATAGATATATTTTATCGTTAATTAATTAGCAATTCAAAAACTAAATTCATAGATTTTGTTTCATGATTAATCATGAACATCAAAGAAATATGTTGAAGATTAATAATTTCACACTACAAGGAACTTTTTATGAAAGTAGAGACTCAATGTTGTTGTTCTTCTTACTTGCATTTTCTCTTATATAAGTAGGCATATTTGTGTGGAATAAAAGTGTTTGCACGAAGAACCTTTAAATTTTTAATATCTACAAGATAAAGGATAACTTGATTGTTAGAACATCAAGAACATTGTTGCAGGAGTTTTGTTCCCTAGATGCAATAGGTAATGGCTAAACAAATAAAACTTTTTAATTGAATTAATTGGTATACACCAACATGTGTAAAAACATTTACACTGTATCAAGCATGGGGCTTTGAGGCTTTGACAAGTTCAAAATAGAATTGATATGTACTTAAAAAGAAAAATATTTATAAATCAATACAGACTTTTCAAACATAAATCAAATTAGGAGTAATTCAACAATTAAACCATCGATAATCCAATACTTAATACGGAAAGCATGGCAAGCAAACCACATGAGTACAAAATTCTGAGGGAAAATAAGCATAAGAAAACATTTAGCTAGGCTTCAGATGACTTCAACAAAATTCCTATAAAACAAACATTAGGTTAATTTCAAAGATCACCATCCTAATCTTCAGTTTGATACTATGAGATATAATCACATAGGCATAAATCAATTATGAACCACTTGTTTCAGCATCATTATCATTAAATATCAAAATCACAAGTCCTCATAACCAGACCAATTAGAATTTATACTTCCATAGTCTGAAGAATCGCAATCTAGTGTTGGAGGTACAAAAACTTTAATTTGTTCACGGCACCTTTTCTCCAAGCTTCGATTAATACAATAAGTATAACAACCAGGTCAAAAGACTCAAGAAGATGACATCCATCAAGAATAGCTTGAATACAACCATCACTAGGCATATCACCAGATATTTTAAAATGAAGTAATCCGGGCATTGTTTAGGCAATAGCAAATGAGCACACATCTTGCTCGGTGTAGTCCGAAAGCAGCAAACTGTATTTTAATGATTTCAAAAGAGGGCAGGATCGGCCAACAACTTCAAGAAAATCACTAGACAGTAGACAGTTATGAGAAACCTCAAGCTCCTCTAACTGTGACAGTTTCTTTACAGCTTCAATAAAACCTCGATCTGAGAGTCTAGCACAATTTGCAAGCCGCAAGCGTCGTAGGTGACACGCACTGTAAAACAACACCTATTAATAAATGCTTGACAATAGAAATAAGATACATATATTCCTAATGAAAATATATAGTTATATATTAAGAAACAAGACGTCTTAATAAAACTAAAAACTTATTTCCAAATTTTTTTTTATATATATAACACACATGAGAGGAAGAAATGAGATCCTTAGTGAAATACCAACTATCAGCTATGTGTTTAAGAAGATCATCGGTTCCAATTTCCTCAATATCAATATCTTCTGCTTGACCACAACTTCTCTCAACTGCGTTGCGAAGAATCTTCACCAAATTATACCCATTAGTTAAGCGAAAATAGAAGAGGCCTTTCATGCGAATGGTGCGCCACATGTAAGGATCCTTGCAGATATTCCACCATAAAGGGCACACTTTACATGCACTAAAAAGTATTTCAATGCTACCAAGCCTATGGAGGATGTTTGCTGTCACATCTCGTGGAAGTTCAAGCCAATTTGGATGAACAGTTGTGCTCTTTCCACTTCTGTTGTTGGAATAGAAGACGACTCCATAATGCAAACGAATTGAGATTCTATAATTTAGATGAAGTATTGTAACCCTTTTTAAAGTGAAAGAACTAACCGGTTTGAGAGTGAAATTAATAGTTTCCAATGAACATTGAAAAATGCTGATTATCATTAATATTAGCATGCGTAGTAATCCTCCTAAACATTTTGAAAAGTGCACAGAGGACAAGAATAAAATTGTTATGTTTTCGATAAGTACATGTGGAAATACAATTTGGAAATTCGACGAACTATTAAAAATGTACTAATTTGCGGGAAAACAATCGAGGTCGTGACTTGGGATAACAATGAACCGAACCAACTCGAAAATAGTTTGAAACTCGATTCGACAACTTAAACGGAAAATTACATTCATTAAGTAAATGAACTGAACATGAACTATATATACTTCGAGTCGTTTGGTTCATAAGCTAATTCGATTAAATATCATATATATAGGGTGTTGTTAATTTGTGCCCTAAAGACACAAGTTAAAGAACTATAAAAGGAAATAAACAATAAATTTTGTATTGAAAATATAAATATTTAAACTTTTGTGATGTTGAATACACAATTTCCAAAAAAATAATTCTATTTTTAGCTTTTTAACTTGTATCTTAAGGGCATAAGTTAACATTTCTCATATACACACACTCTACGGTCACTATTATAAACAAAAATCAACATTTTAGATTCATTAATTAAATGAAATATGTAGTCTATAATGAGGACCGTATACATCATTAATCGAAAGAATTTAGAATATAAATTTTTGTTTATAATAATCATCGTATATATTAAACTTTACTTGTTTTTAAAAAGAAAGATATATATCAACCTATTCCAACGCAACTTAAATCAATTCCTTCTTGACTCTTTGACTTTCCTTTAAAAAAAATTACTTTTAAATTCAGTATTTAGAATATCATACACCTCTTTCCAACGTGTAGAAATTGTCATTAAGATGTTAACATTGAACCTTTATTGTACTCTCATTCCCAAAATATTAATTTATTCTCCTTTCCCTATCATGGAAAAGATGCTCTCGTCTCTCTCTCTGCATACTGTTCCAAACCTTTCTTTTTCTCCAAATTTTGATGTCCATTATCTCTTTGCAAATCCTTCAGAATCTTCAACTAAGATACTATGTAATTAGAGATGAACATTATTTCTTCTTTATTTTATGATTTCGATAATCACTCAACTTCATAGATAAAGGTTTTCTCTACCTATAATTTATAATCTATTCATAATGGTTGCTCTTCATTTCATTACTTTCTTAATTTTGTTTTGATGATGTTCGATCAAAAGAGGGTAGG
>Ga0228710_1010945_pt1 | contig 11929 bp, 8 predicted proteins | sample MedpolnodulmetaG_FD_177995 | JGI IMG/M metagenome (GOLD analysis project Ga0228710, IMG submission 177995) | Root nodule microbial communities from Medicago polymorpha collected in Santa Monica, California, United States - pink nodules | ecosystem: Host-associated > Plants > Roots > Nodule...
TTTTCCAAAAACAAAATTCCCCCCCCCCCCCCCCCTTGTGGTTTTTCTCACCTTCACATTTTTGGTCCCTAAAATGCTTAAGTAAAATGTCACAAGGACTAAAAAGTGTGATTTTATTTTGTATGGACTAAACACAAAACTGTAAATATTTATAGGGACTAAAAACTTAATTAACCATTTTTTAACAACCAATTTTTTTTTTATGATGGTTGGGGTTTAAACCCCAAATCTTAAATATATTATGTATTGTTCCTACCAACTAAACTAAACTCACAAAGATTTTTAACAATCAAATTATAGACACAAAATATCCACCACCATTTGGTAAAGACTAATCTCATAAAATCTTTTAGACAGATAAGGTAAGTTCTCCTTTCCATCCAATTTTCCCCTAAAAATGCTTTAGTTATTTGTGCCAAATTTTCATTAGTTTTTTTTAACTAAGGTCATGTTCTTCTTATATATATATACCCGTGACAATATGCCCAAATCGGGACTAGTATATGAAATCATTATCATACATTGACAACTATTTCTTGGATATTGGTCTTGCTTTATCCGTGGAGAATGATCCGCACATTTTAGTTCATTATGATCGCGTTTGATTTGTTGTTAGAAGGTAAGTAGTGAATAAAACAATACAAAACATAACATCACATTATAAGATAAAACATCACATGATCAATTTTTCAAGTATTGAACAATTGATTTGTCTTGTACGATGTTTGGTAGATAAAATACTGTTTTGGTTAGACAATCCTTATTTGAGACAAAAAAAATTGCTTTCGTTTAGTGGGAGACAAAAATTTCAGTTTTTCCCAAATCTTGCCCCCCAATTCGACAAGTTCAGGAACAATTTTATGATCAAACAAAATATAACTGAAATTGTCATGTTCAATCTCTTAAATTTTTAGCAGACCAAAGATCACTTGTACATGTAGAGATGTCGTATAGGAATGGCATTTAACAAAAGAATATCTGGGATAGGAAAGCAATCATCAAAGAGAGAAACTAACTAAAAAAAGTTATTCGTGATTATTCACCTATTAATTTGATACCGATTAAATTAACAAAGAGCATAAAGAACATAAACAATTAGCTAAATCGAAATAAACATCTATTGCATAATCAAATGAGAATTAAATTACATAAAAAGATTCAAGGAGGGTTAATCTAATCCTAGTATAAGAAGTTTAGCAAACATGGAAAACGATACAATTGAATACATGGCCATTGAATCTTCACTATCTTGTTCCCAATGATGAATCTTCAATTTTTGATGTATTCACATTGTTTATGCCCTTCTTTGCATATCCCAATGTTCAAAGATTCCTCGAGTTTCATATAAAACCCGTTAATCCAGAGTTCAGCCAAAAATAAGTAAAGTTTAAATAAGAATTGATCCAGAATCGAATTAAGGTTGTCTTAAACAATTTATTATTGATGAAATTTATTAAACACTTGAACTCAATTGTTTGCTTTAACCATGTTGACATATTCTCTGCTCTTATAATATTATTTACTTTTTTGGAAAGAATGAATAACATAACTTTTTTTTTCTTTCACAAACAATACCATAGCTATCATCATTTTCAATATTTAAAGCAAAAGAAATGTTTGTTATATCTCATCAAAAGATCACCTTATTTTGTTGTGTCTTTAACGTAAACTTGGTAATCCTACATCAATAATAATCTGCCAAAACATCAATAACGATAGGGTCATTCAGGACATTTATCCATGTCATTGCAAACTTGTCAAATTTTGCATTGATTCGTTTTTATGGCATTTTGTTTCTAATACACGTGCATCATTCCTATTGCCATGATAAAACCATTGACAACTATACGAACAACCTTTCCTCAAAAAACTATACGAACAACCTTAATTTGTTGATATTTTTTTGGTATGTTATTTATGGTTGAGGTCCCCACTACAAACCGAGTGACAAAGGGATCTTGGATGTTATACTATTAAGTCACTGTTCCAAACTTGTTTACACTTTATTACATTTAAATTTTCTCAAATTTGATATATAGCTTTGGCAAAATTTAAACCTTTTTATCTACTTTAAGTTGAAACAAACACACTAATGCAAGTTTCCACTTCACTGTCAAGTGTCAACACCTTATGTTTCTATACCCTTAAATAACTCACTCAATTATTATTTTTTTAATTTTCATGTCCAAAACAAACAAACACATTTATAAGCATTCAGTGTCAGCCAAGCTTTTATTTTGTACTGCTTACTTAGGTAGTAGTTTTTTCTCTTTATATCAGAACCTTCTCTCTGTGCTAGTTACCTACAGATTCTTTTAAGAACCACTAAATTTGTTTGTTTTTGTTATCCAAAAGATGAAAAGAATGGATATCTTCTGTGCTTCACAAGCCTCAACAGCAATATGTCTTAGCATGGAACAAGCTTCATGCTCCTCTTCAAATACCATTCAACTTGGAGGCAAAGTCATTGATCGCCACAACCCTATTATCAATGATTCAAGAAGAAGCACTTCCAAGACTATCACTGCTCCATGTTCTTCTTCTCAGCTACCTATTGACCCCAAGAAGAAAATCATTTCTTCTTCTTCCAAGCCACTTGGACAGAACATGAAAAATGGAGCTAAGGTTTATGAGCAAAAGAAGAAAAGCACAGAGGAAAATGTCACTAACAGTTACTCTTCTAAGACAATTGATTCCATTCTGAAAAGGAGATTGGTTAAGCCAAATTCTGACTCAATTACTCCACATGGTTCAACTAGATCTTTGCTCAGTGACAAAACTTTTTTTGACGGTTCTTCAGATTATGATCCTGTCTTGGCATTAACTAAGGTTGATGATAAAAAGGATCAAGTTGTTGGTCAAAATGAAGCCAACCCTGCATCTAAATCTGGTTCCTCAAGCGAGGTTAGTTTTCTTTTCTCGTAGCACCAACACTTTAAATTGAAGGTGTGTCCAATGTCCAACACAGGTCGGACATATTCAACACATGTGGTTACGTTCTCACAAATTATTATCGGTGTCAATGAGAAGTGACAAATGTCGTGTCCAGTGTCAATGCTTCGTGCATTTTCTTTTTGGCACTTATTTAGGATTTCCCAATCTTAATTTTTTGCATTTATTGCTTTCTAAGGGCTCTCTAATTTTAAATTTATGATATGCTTCGTGAATATGAACTAAGCAAGTTTGGAAGCATATGTTTGTAGAATAACCATGACTAGTTTTATGAAGTGAATTGAATTGGACCGTTGTGCACAACTTGAATGTTCAATAATTGATAATTTGAGTAATATTTGATCAGGTTGTAGTATTGAGGGTTTCTTTGCATTGCAAAGGGTGTGAAGGGAAGCTGAGGAAACACATCTCTAAAATGCAAGGTATAGACTTGATTCTCCGCATTTAAAAAATGTATTTAAATGCACTAATTGATCTCGATCATCGATTTGAAATCAATTAATTCACTTGAAATCTTCACGAAACCATCTTCAAATAATCTTTACTATTCAATTTAAGATCGAACGGTCAATAAATATGTCACACATTTTCTGAGTGGAATTCAAATATGAGATTTTTATCTTGTTAATTTTATGGGCAGGAGTTACCTCCTTCAACATAGATTTTGCTGCAAAGAAGGTGACAGTAGTTGGGGATGTGACTCCATTTAGTGTATTGGCAAGCATATCAAAGGTGAAGAATGCACAATTTTGGCCAGCACTTGGATCTGACACCAAAGAAACCAAATTCATCTAATTAGGAGGAAAGTTGAATATTTATGGCATTGATGTACCCTTTAATATTAATTTATCAATTTAATTATTGTAATTTGTAAATGCAGATTTTAGCAAGGGTTCCTCTGTCTTTGAAAGCAGTAAGGGGGGTGGTAGAGTAAAATCATGAAATTTACATGCATTTTTTGTTCATGCTTGATTCTAATATGTAATAGTATTTTGTTTTTGTTTCTTGAAAAAAAGAATGCACATAGTGTCACAAGTCACAAGAGTTATATTTTTCGAGGCGACACGACAAAATAGCACGATAATATTGTTTTTGGCACTATATGTCTATATAATATATACAAAATTGTGACAGTAGTAATGGTCAATTATTTAAGTGCTTCTATGCAGTACACTGTTAGAGTTGTCTCTTATCTTCAAAGAGAAAGAAATGAAAGGAGCGTCCATGTCCTAGTTTTATTTCAATCCTATTTGAAATTTGTTCATTTCCCCAAGGTTTTGGTTCTACTAGTTATATTATATTTATATGATACACTGCCATGCCCATGCAGTTCTGTAAGTGTTTGCCTAAGTACTTCATTTCATAAAATTAATATAAATGTAGTCCTCAAGGTATCATTTTCTCATCCTCTAAAAAAAAGTATCATTTTTTCTCTCTAATTTATCCTCTAAAATAAAATAAAAAAAATAGTCCGTAAAGCATAGATAAATTCGTCATTTTGATATTTAAAACATATGAAAATTTATCATAAGGAATCCATCTTAATAACATCGACTAATCTGAACAATTTATTATATGCTTTGGAAACTACTTGTTACTTTAATTATATAATTTATGGGTTAAATTGGAGAGAAAGTGTTATTTTAGAAGTAATGAGTTACGATCTAATTTTTGGTCGAATATATATCATATACGAATAGCATAAGTGGTAGTGTGAATGTTGTAACTTGAAAGTATCAAATAATATTCATATGCATTAAAAAATAAGATGTGATTCGACCTAATTTGAGTAAAGATCATGTAGACTCTAGAATTTAGAAAAAAAACTTGATTATTTTTTTCATTGGTTCTATTACGAGTTCATACAATATTCATACCCAAGAAGACAAGTGCATCCTTAGATACTTGTTTCTAGAACTACCCTAGTCACCACCACATGAGTGTTCTTTTAAGTATCATATCAACATGTTTGTAACATAATCACAAGAAATATAAGTTTTTTTGTTAGGTAGAACATCCAAAATATGCCAAGAGCCGGTCCAGTTGCAGGAGTACGATTTACCTGATGTTGACTCCTGATGAAGTAGCACATGGGATCAAATATGGTGGAATGAGTGAATTTGTACTCATTCATTCATTAGAACTAGAAGACAACAAGGTTGACAATAACTTATCAAGGGCTCGAATTATGGGAAGTAGATATGTAGTATTTGATTTGCATATTTTTTTTCCTTTTAAATATTACATTTTTTTATATATATAAAAAAAGTTTAAGGGAAGTAGATTCAGGGAACTTTTTCACATTATTTCAATCATGAAAAAGTAGTTAATTTAATATTTGAGTAGTTTTAAAACATTTAAAGTTATCAAATGATGTAATAATTTGTTATTCATCTAAGTATTTTATCATTGGAACGAATTTAAAAACTTATACTAATAATATATAGGAATTAACTTCTTTGTATTTATAGAAGATTCACTATCGCATGAATTTAAGCAAATATAATTTCATGGAAGAACAATAGTCATTTCCTTAATAGGAAATAATATTCTAAAAACTATTTTAGGACAATTTAATTGACAACCCTTCGTGTAAAGTCATATAACTTTTTAATAATTTTTGCTAGCTTTAATTTCAGTATCAATTACTCACATTTTTTTTGAAGTAAAGTATCAATACTCACATTCACTTGTATATTTTTGTTTTTTTAAGGAACTTGTATATTTTTGTTGCTTCATAAGTTATCAAAAAATGCTTATTTAAATAACAAACCTCTTTCACAATAAAAGCATTAAGCAGAGGGCCTAGTGTATCACGAGTTTGGACCATCAATTGCAGTATTGCATTCTGCTGCTTAACGGTAACAAAGAGTCCATAGCTTTTGTCTACATTGTGTGATATATCAAGGTTACATTTTTCGCTTCCAAATAAGAACCAAAAAAACAAGTATTACCCAAAGGGGATATATATTCTTTCGAGAATTTTTTTTATATAAATGTTGGGGGCAAGATTTTGCTCATTTCTCCATTTATAAATTATTTACAAATTTTCTTATATATTAAATGTTTATTTTTCAATAATTGTCCAAATACTTTTGATTAAATGTCAAATTGTATCCTTAAGTGGAGATCTCTCCGTAGACTACCCATATGAGAACTCGCGAGCGGAAAATTTTTCTTTGAACATTATTACACGAAAGTGATCTCAAGCACCAGAGTATATCGAGCTTACAACTACCAGTTCAATAAGTTACATCTCGACAAACTGTTGAAACGGTTATTGATAGCCTCTATTAGATTTATAGGAAAGTCAGTTACTTGTAGATGAAGCAATCCAATCCTCAACTTGTGCATATAGAATTAACTAAGGTAAGGTCTACGTGATTGTACAAACACTTGTTCTCATGACAACAAAGAACTAGATTGTATGTTTTGTTGGTACTTGGTATGAAAAACTACCTGTTATTGATCCTATGCATTCATATGGAATGGATATTCAGCTATATAATTTTTTTGTTTTTACACAATGGGATAGATCAACAATTTAAAAGAAAAGTATATTTCAAACATTGTTGAATAAAATAATTTCTCTCATCGTGACATCTACTATTTGTAATAAAAAAGCTTTGAATTTTATTTATATTTGAAAAAACTTACAAATTTATTTTGCTTTATTTTCCATTCATGTGCAATAAAGTATTTTTATTGGATTTGAAAAGAACAATCAAGAAGTATTCCATGCTATTATTAATGTTTGTTTTCCAATCTTAAAGGTGTTCACAAAACACCGTTTGAATAACACAAATTAATGTGGTGTTTCTATTTAGTAACATTTCATATGCAAAATATTGTTTAATATTATGACTATTTTCAAAGTATCAACATTAATCTAGTGTTTCTATTAATTTTTTTTTATATGCAAAGTAGTGAGATTAAAAGATTATAAGAGATGAGAATAATATCTTGTCAAAAAAAAAAGATGGCATAAGTGATGATGATAAAGTTTTTTTTTATATATTTATGTCATGATAAATTATTTTTCCTTATTATTTAATAAGAAATTGACAATGAAGTCCACCAAATTAGTGAGATTAAGAGAGAACATTTTAGGTAATATGGTGGACATTAGTTTTAATATATTGGTAATAATATCCGCAAAAATAACATTTTATGTCTGGAAGATTTAACAAAATCTCAATTAAATGTAAATTTTTAAGCGTCAAAAACATAAAAAATTATGTTTTGTTAAAAAAATCTACTTTTTCGAAGAGATAATTATAATTTTCTAAACACGAATATGAAAAAATATTCAAAATTTCGAGTGAGGCATATGAGTTGACTTAAAAATAGAGGCCAAAAGTGGTTATGAAAAACTTTTTGAAGGCTAACAGTTGAAGAAAAGATCTAGGTTGACTAAAACAAGAAAAGATCTAGGGTGACTAAAACAGAAAGTTAAAATAATTATATGGATAAAAAACATATTTATTCTTATATTTTTCTTGTAAGCAAAATCATGTGTATATTTATACAGAAAGTTAAAATAATTATATGGATAAAAAACATATTTATTCTTATATTTTTCTTGTAAGCAAAATCATGTGTATATTTATGAATGACAAATATTTGTCCTGTATTTTTTTTTAAGAAGATATTTATCGGTAGACAAAAATATAAATTCAAATTCTTTTAAAAAAATACATATAAATTCAAATTATGTGAGTTTACATATTATAAGCGAAAATATATTCTTTTATAATAAGCGATGACTTTGCTCGTATGATAAGCAACAAGAACATGAAGAACATAACATGTAAAAATAGGTTAAAAAAGGAATATAGTTGAGGATAACATTGTTCCAAAAAACAGTAGAATTTTGCTCTTTACTCAACACATTTTGCTCATTCCCAACTGAAATTCCAAAAATACTCGCGCTAGTGTTAAATCTGCGTGACTTAAACAAAGATTTACACTAGTTTGAGTTAACTCACAAAGAGATTTTACACTAGCGTGAGTTAACTCACGCATCGACATTATAGTCATTTCAGTTGGGAATCAGCATTTTTGGTTGGGTAAAGAGCAGAATTCAAAACAGTGAAACGTGATTTTGGGCCTTATGACCAATAAGCCATGATAATGGTAGTATTGAGAAACGAAAAGAAACTACGGAGATAAATTGACGTTGGGAAAGAAAGAAAGTTGTGGACAAAAGGGATTAATAATGACTTAATTTGAAATTACAATTAACCACATGAAATTAGGGAGATTAGGAAAGGGTAATTTTAGAAAAATGATGGTGATTAATTTTCTTATTATGGTAGTAGATAGATAGATGAAAGATAGGCCTTGATGGATCACGCCAAATGGCAGGTAAATGGGTTAGTTACCTACCTAGAACTTTGTTGTACTGAGGGCAAAATTTATTTATAATTGTAAAGTATTACTGATTACTAATTGAAAAAAAATATAAAAAACTGGGTTACCATTTAGTTTCCACGCTATTTATTGGTAAGTACTGAAGTTGTGGGACATACAAGATAGTTCTCTGCCAACCGAATTATCTTTGTACTAAGTGTTCGATGATTGATACTTAAATGCAAGATCATGCATTGTGGTAAACAATAAGGAACGTAAATGCTGCCGTTTCTCTTCTAAAGCCATATGAGGTGGTAAGTTATGCATGGCACATACATAACGTATCAAGAAATTTAGGGTTGAAGTGATGGCCCTTGCCTACGGTGTCTGGACATGGGTTCATCCTTGAACTACTATTGTTGCGATTTATCATTTTCATATGTCTTGGTATTTTATGTTGTTTTTCGAGTTCAGAAAAGTACCTATTAACAATATTAAATTTACCACGGAAGATATTACCGGGTTGAGTCACGACTAGGTCGTTTTCTCTAAGACGTTTTGCGGCACCATTCGAGTTTGTGCAAGGTAGACTAACAACCGCGTCGTCTCCAAGATAAAACAGTCTAGTTCACCTGTTCGATTACGTACTGCACTGTAAATAATCGTTCGAGAAATAACACCCTCAAATATGGTTTAATCGTTCCATTAAACCACTCTATATGGTACGGAGACCACTTGAAACCGAAGGGACAGAAGGAGTAGAAGAAAGGAAGAATGACTCGTCAACACAAGTCGAAGGAGGGAGAAGAGAGGAAAAACACATGAAGCATCAACTGTGAATTTCAGTGTGAAGAATAAGTGATGCAAGCTCTCCTTTTAACAGAAAGCGCGTTCGGATTAAATTAACAAAAACTAATTTAACATTTTCAAGTGACAAAAATATATTTCTTTTTGACCCGTGCCCTGAAGGACGACGTTGTCGCATGTGAAATATATATATTTTCTAAACGCTCACCCGTTCGCAAAAGTGGGTACCAAAGAGCACACCCTTGAAGATCACCCCCCCACTTATATAAACACTTACTAAGTAGTAGATCTCTGCAATGTGAGACGTTTTTAAGTCATACCAACACTAACTCTTACCAATATGTTGCTAGTGTTCCAACATTTTATAATTACAATCAATCAGAGATAAGTTTAACCGTAAGAACACTGGTCTATGTCATTCAGATAAAGATATGCCACCTTTCTTCCTCATCGTCATCATCAAAATTTTGGGATCAATTAAATTCTAATACACCTAGCATAGCAAGAACTAGGTTGTGTTTAAAATCATAAATTTGCAAAATCTAGATTTGTAGCAAAACTAACATAATAATAGGGTAGTGTGATCCATTAGAGTAAGTAACAAAGGCAATAAACTATGCTAATGATGTTAATGAATGAATCTAGCAATTAAGGATTAATTTGACTTTTTTAGAAACTAATTAAGATTGAGTATAGAAGATTTTGAGGTTAGCAATCAATGTATGACCGATTAGACTCTAATTTGACTTGAGAATAATTTCAAATTCCAAATGATAACGTAATTGAATAGAATAGATTTGATAATTGATTAGGATTCCCTCAAAGTTTTGATCAATTAGATTAGGTTAATTAATTAATCGATTAGTGATCACCAAATTAAGAGAGCATTAGGTTAATGATTAGTTGGGCTTGCTATTAATTCACCACAAAGATGTGTTAATGATGAGAGGCATTTCAATAACTTTGCTATGAAGTAGAATAGGAGAACAAATGTTTAGACAAGAGAAGACTGTCTTTTCGCAGCAATCACAGTGGCAAGAAACAGTTTGGACTACTTCTGAGCCAGTTAATTGCAATCAAGGTCTTCTTCCAAAAAAAATTAAAAAATTAAACCAGACCTAAGAACCCGGTGAAGTTAAGGAATATGAAACTAAATTGAAGAGCAGCAGAATGTTGATGAATTAAATTCGTGACCAACAGCACAGACACCTCAATACAAAAGGATATGAAGCAAATTCCAAATTCAATGAAATTTGAAAGAAAATATGTGGAACTAAAATGAATCATAGATTACATTCAATTTCCCGCGGAACTGACGTTACTTGAGCAACTGCATATAAGATAAAGTTCCTGATTTTTGGTCATTGAAATTGGTGGTCGCAGGAGTATATAAATTCATTTAATCATTATGAAAGTTTGTTCCAGTGCCTAGTTTCGGTTGTTTACATTGAATTGGGAGAGGCCCTTAATTTTTGCTTAGGAGTGGTTTGTGTTTGTCTAGGGAGCAAAATATTGCTTGTATTTTTTTCTTATGTTTATCAGTAGCTGGTGTAGAAGTTTCGGTGTCTGATACATGCCATTTTGAGGTGTGATGTACTAGTGTTACTACCTGTTCTTTAGGATGTTTATTATTAATGAAATTTTTTCCTCTTTAAAGAAAAAACTTCATAATGCATACGAATTGGCATTTGTTCGCAAAAGTAGAACATGATAGACCAAATACAAGATTGACATTGTAGAAGAGTTTTGGGAGAAAATGCAATATTGAGTAGTGCTAGTGAAGGCCATTTACTTTGAGTTATCTACTTCCAAGTATCCGATATTATGATTTACCAAATTCTTCTAGATTGGAATCCAAGCTGATTTACCATGGTTAGCTCTCTTCAATTTCCACTAAACTTATTCACATCCTCATAATCTATTTGTCCACATAAAAATATTATTATCCATTTATTCATCTTTAGATGAAATTAACATTGCCCTACTTGATTTACATCTCTGGGAAACATCCTAAGGACAACTATTCTCTCGGGGGGTACAAAATTTCTAGATACCGACTATTTCTGCCACTAAATCATCTACTATCAATCTCTCAACTTCTCTGCCTATTACATCAATGTCATCTCTCAACATCAACCAATGAGACTCCTCAATCAGCAACTTACCCAGGACATCATCCTCTACCTTTCCTTGGTTCCCTAGCATCAGGAAAAGACCATCTTGAAGCCCGTTAATCCTTTTTGATCCAGAAGGTTTGACTGCATTTCTCACCCATGGCTGTGGGTCAGTAGATTGCTCATGAATCTTGACAATTCCTGAATTGATGCGGTCGAAAAGCAATCTCCTTTCAGACCTTGAACAAGTAGTCAAATCACTGTACCTCTCTTCCAGATCTTCAAACACAGAAACACTCACAGGGCATTCTAGAGATTGCCAAACTTCCAAATTTTTATCAGTTTGAGCATCAGCAATAGCAGATTCAGACAAAACATCAATAATGTAAGAAGACTCCCAGCTATCTTCAGTTCTCGATAATGCATTTCCTTCTAACATTCCAGAAGATACTTCCACGCCATCTTCGTCACTTGAAACTAGCATAGGTCCCTCCGCATGTTCTTCAGATTCCAACTTCAGCAACTGGAGTTGCATTCGAAGCCCTATCAACAATAACAATTCATTACAACAAGGAAACCGGAAAAAAAAAAAAGGGGGACAAACATCAGAGACAGACTTATATATGCTTAGTAGAAAGCCAATCAACCGTTAAACAAAACAACACTCTTCAGTTATAAAGCTCCATAAAAAATTGATGAAAGGT
>Ga0228710_1010946_pt1 | contig 11928 bp, 3 predicted proteins | sample MedpolnodulmetaG_FD_177995 | JGI IMG/M metagenome (GOLD analysis project Ga0228710, IMG submission 177995) | Root nodule microbial communities from Medicago polymorpha collected in Santa Monica, California, United States - pink nodules | ecosystem: Host-associated > Plants > Roots > Nodule...
AAAACAATTAAAGGATCAGATACAAGAGATGGAGGAGAAACAACGTAAGGAAACAAAAGCAATGGAAGGAAAAATTCAGATTCTTCTTAAGGCCATGTTGAGTCAAAACACCACTGGATTGGATACATAGGCTTTGACAGATTTGATAACGACTCCTGCAGCTGATGCTAACAATGCTTTGCGTTCTTCTACGTCAACATTTGCTCCAGATGATAATGAGGTAAGATTGAACTATAATTTATGATCTACATTCTTGTTTCTTTCATACAATATGTTTTAAATGTATTATATGAAAATTGTGCTATGTTTTTTAAGACTTGATGTATTGGTTGTGTAATTTTGTGTTAGTGTTGAACAATATTACAAATAAAGTACTGATACATTGATGATTAACAAAACAATATATTTTGATAGATATTTGATAAATATTTGATTTTGGTATATCGCTTTCTTGTCCTTTGCTTTAGATTATGTCATTTGCCATGTCTAATATTTGTTCTGAACAGGGAATGTTTGTATTTATTACTAGTTGAACATATTTTTTTTTTGTAGATAAAATAATGATGATATCAAAGAATAATTTCAAGATTTGGAAGCAAAAGACGATGAGATAGATGTTTGATGCTTAAGTTTTTTTCTTAAAGATGTTTTGACTGTGGTCAATGATGAATGACCTTTTGTATTACTATGTACATTCAAGACTTGAGCACTTACTTTGTTGTCTATATATATATGATTGACAAACAATTGAAGGTTAATAATAACAATCAATACCGTTTCCATTTTTTTTTAATTATTGTTTAATCACAACGGTTAAAAATCATAGCAATAGCTTATAATAACACATTTCAAAACTGCTCTATCAAAACGGTTTTAGTTATACCAACGGCAGATATGCGTTGGAATATCAAACTTGAAAACCGTTTTGAAAATGTAGTTAGGACAACGGTTTTTATTGGCAACGGCATAAAAGCGTTGTTGTTGTGAAATTTATAAACCGTTCTTTAAAGGATACCTAGGCTTACGGTTTTATCATTCCCATTGCGGTCTAACTTAAAAACCGTTGCGAAAGGAAAAGACAACCCCTCGGTTTGCCACGGCAAAGAAACCATTCTGGTTGCTAACGACAACGGTTTTTTTGTATTACCCAGCGCATTTCTTGCGTTGTCTAAGAACATAAATGTTGTTGTGAAAATTTGTTCTGTGTTGTTCTACCTTGTGTTGTGCTGTTTTGTCTTATACTATCATGTCCAGTACTTACTGTTTTGCAAACCAGTACTTACATGTTGCTGATACAATCAATACATTTGGCATATTCAACATTCCAGATCCGGAGCCATGAATATTTCTAACACTTGAATAGTTACATTCTAAGGTTTATGTATTTTGCTTATTAACATTAATGTTTTGAGTTTGTTTGATGATTCATCTTTTTAATTTTTAGAGACTTTCAAATTATATCATATCAATTTACTTTATTAATTTAAATGAATGAATATCGTTTATTTTGTTAAAAAAAGTTCTCTTGAAAACTTTTAATGAAACATAGTCAAAACTAGATATTGAACTCATTTAGCAAACTGTCGACCATTATGAGACAAATATGTAACATAAAAGTAATATTTTCACTTCAACTAATTACATACAACAATACAAGGGACAAACCCTCAAACCTACTCCTTTTAACACACCTTCTAATGTGATGCCATGTAATAAGGGAGTATTTTAAAATATACATACATATAACAATTGCAAGAGCCAAATATGTCCTAAGCTTGTATACATAAGAGAATAAATCTAATATTTTCTTCATCACTTTTTATTTTCAACTTTTTAGAACATATATATCATTTTTAGAAATGTTGAAAAGCATAAAACTTATACATAGTTATATTATATATGTTTTTTTTACGGTTGGCCTATCTTAATATAACAAGTGGCATAGGTGGGTGAAGCTGCCACGTACACCGTAAGAGCTTGCATATATTGAACTATATATAAGTATTGCCCTTCTGAAAATACCAAAATATTGTTTTCATTCTTTCTAAGATGTAATTTATTGATTTGACATAATTATTTTTGTAATGTATTTTTCTTAACAATTGTTTACTACACGACTATTCCTCCATTATTACCAATTTAAAACAAACATAAATAAAACTAAAAATGTTTTCACAAAGTATATCCAGCCTAAATTATTGAAATGAAAATTATAATGTTGGATCACAAGTCAAACAGGAGTACAATGACAACATCTCATATTCTTTTTCCAAAAAGTGTATGAAGAACTTGTGTCAATGTAGTAGAGAGAAATTCAAACCAACATGCACATCCAACTCTCTGTTCATTCTCCGTCATAGCAGGCCAAGGAATAGGTTGAACACATCTGCAAAGGATAAGGAAATGTAAAATTCAAAAGTTGAAGCATAGAACATATGTATGCACTAAACATAACCATCCACCATGTAAATGTTTCGTTCCAATTTCGGAGAAGTTAAATGTGACATGTCAACCCAAGCCTGGATCCATGAAAGCGGGGTTTTACCCTACCTGTTGTGGGTATTTTTTTAGGGTATCTATCAGGCCTAAATCCAATTGTCATCCGTATAAATATACTTAGAAATTTATAGTTAAAATTTAAATTTAATACCACCGACATACACATACATACATGTGATATTTTATATCAGCATGCAAATCAAAAGTAAATCTTACATGTCCTTGTCACGCTCATTGGCTAAAGCAGTTTTGGCAATACAAAGGAATGCATCATCAACATTGAAGTCCTCTTTTGCAGAAGTCTCAAAGTAGGGAATATTCCCTTTTGAGGCACACCATTTCTTTGCTTTCTTCTCAGGAACCTGTATAGAACATAATTAGACCCTTGAGCGAGAGATGACGAATTATATAACTGCAATAGCATTTGCATACCACTCGACTTTTCCCGCCATCAATATCAACTTTGTTTCCAAGCAAAATAAATGGAGAAATCCCATGATTCGAAGCATTTCCCTATGTCACAAAAGATTAGTCATAACCAAAACCTATCTCAAATTGAAATAGGAAACCAAAAGTGAAAAGAACACATGAATGTCCATATAGAAATGAAAGAAGAATAAATATAACAAAACTTCAAAGATAAGAAAAGAAAAATCCATTAAAGTCCATGCTCCATAAAACTAAAAGACGACAAGAAAAACACATCCAAACCTGCTAAATAACAACAAAGTGTGTATGTAATATCGTGTATCTTAGTATAGGAGTATAGTAGTCATCTAAGGTTAATTTAGCGTGACTTTGGCACCAGTCTGTTAGGCCTTGAAAGCTTGCACGATGTCTCATATTAAATAGTTGTAATCTTTAATATGGAGAATTTTCACAAGACACTAACTTTCACTCGAGTGCTTGCGCAAAAAGCAACGATCCCTGATTTATACCTAAACTAACTGCTTGGCCACTAGAAACGGCCATATAGAAACTGTCATCCAGAGGATGGAGAAATGGAATGACATAATTTCTTATAACATAGAGGAATTTGAACAAACTACTATTGTTCCACGATATGCTATTTGGTTCAAAATGTTGTCAAATAGCAGTTTTAGGCGTGCTATTGCATGGAAGTATTTTAACAATCCACAAGTTTTTGCTATAACCAATTGACAACATTTAACAAATCCTAAGTGGGTTTTTTGGTTGTGTAGACAAACTTAACAATACCTCTTCGATTGCTAGCATTTTGCAGGGTTATTCCCTTATTTATTAATTAGTTCCAATCAGAGATCAAATAAATGTAAGCATTCTGCAAGTCCTTTTTAAACGATAACACACAATAACATTCGCCAATATTAGAACATGTTCGAAAATCAAAAGAAAACAAGCAAGAAATGCTTAAATTACTTTATGTCATATGCTATTGTGAAGGAAGGCTTATTCTTCTAGAATGAATCTCCCTCTTGGATGGTAATACATATCCAAACATAATAAAGCTATATGAAATAATCAAAATCAATTACTTTTGCAATTATTAATACCATAAAGTTTAAAATTAGTATTCAGATCTATTTACGAACAGTAATCCGATACACATAAAGAAATGAGGTTCTCTTTTTCCATCATAATTTCAAAGCAGCATATATTCAGATTGTTTCCCATACATCTGAAATGCACTTGAAGGAATCAACTTCTTGATACATATAGCCTAAAAACAAATTATAAGATGGCATAGTAACAAGGAACAAAATCATAAAGATAGAGAGGACATAGCAAACCTTTTTGAGAAAGTCATCGTGCCAGGAATCAAGAATATCAAATGACTCCATAGAGTTAACATCATATACTAGAACGCAACAATCAGCCCCTCTATAAAAGTCAGCACAAACACTTTGAAATGTCTCTCTTCCTTCAGTGTCCCATATCTACAATCCCGACACACAAAGCAATGAAATATACACAATTAGCATAATACCACTTGATAAAAATAAGAATACAGAAATGCAAATGAACTAGAAAACCTACCTGTAATGTAACGAGTTTGTTATCGACCTGTAATTCTTTAGTAACAAAATCAGCACCTATTGTACCCTTACATTTCTGACTAAACTTCTTGAGTGCATATCTATAGAAGTAGTTAATGGCCCACCTGTTGTACTTGAATAAACATAACTTCATCTAAATCAAATACTCAAGTTTTAAAGAAGCATCAAATTTAAAGAAACTCAACGACATAAAACGTGTATCAACCTAATTGTGTTCCCAACCTATTTTAATGATAGAGAGCATAAACAATACATTTTAGAGTAGTTTTAAATGGCCATAATTTACGAATGATTAAGAATGGTAGTCGTTAGAATAAGAGAAAAATGTATGGATCACTACTTGCTGCCTACCAACAATAGTCATCGAGTATAACAAGTAGTATTTTCCATATATTATTTCAAATTGTAATAGAAAATAATCGATTCGACTTTTCAGATGTGAGACACAATGTTTTAAATAAAGTATTAAACTCCGGTTTGAGCTGCAACATTAGGATTTTTGATATTTTTGTGCCTGTGATTGATATCTCATTTGACTACAATTTTCACCAATATCAAAGATAGCTATGAACTGTTACCACAATTTGTCTGCTTTGAAGTGAAACACATAGTTTTAAATAAAGGTCTAAGACTTCAGCCATAGCTACGATATTAGGGTTTTTAATTTCATTGTGATCAAAATCGAAGCCTCATTTAACTACAATTTTCATTAATATCAATGATCGGGATGATCCTTTACTGCAATTTGGCTGATTTGAAGTAAGACATATTGTTTAAAGGCTTAAAGGTATGTTTAGTCCTTGCAAATAGGCGTCATTTAAAATTTCGTCCCTGTAATCGCTAATCCTGGCGATTTACCCTTGCAAAGTTTAATCATTTAAAATTCTGTCCCTTAACCCACTGAATGACTGCCACGTAAGTGGGTTAAGGGACGAAATTTGATGACGTGGCAGTCATTGAGTGGGTTAAGGGACGAAATTTTAAATGATTAAACTTTGCAAGGGTAAATCGCCAGGATTAGCGATTACAGGGACGAAATTTTAAATGGCGCCTATTTGCAAGGACTAAACATTGCAATTGAGGTATATGACTACAATCTAAGCTGCAAAATTAGGGTTTTTGATTTCTCTGTGATTGTAGTTGAGGCTGCATTTGATCACAATCCTCCATAATATCAAAGATTGCTACGAAACCACAACAAATTTGGCACAATTTAAAACCTAGGCTAGTGGTATATTCTATGATTCCACATTCTACTCAATACGATGAATCCCAATCGAAATAAAAAACACTAATACCAAAATCTTGCAAATGAAGCAATTAATTAATGAAGATTAAATCGGCTAACAAATGAGAAATTGTAAAGGATACTGATTCATCAATGATGTTTTTCCAACCCTGAGAAAAATTAAAAAATAGAATTAGACAAAAGGGAAAGAGGCAAAAATGTACCATAAAATGAAGTTTATTCACATACCCACTGTCTCCTAGAACGATAACTTTGAGCAATGTTCTTCTGCGTAATGCCATTGATTGACTGTGGATCAGTAAGGATAATACTCGTTAGGGGTTTTGTATATAGTTGCAGAATTGAATTATGGATCCCGGTTTGAGAGCTTTGATAGATAAGAGAGAAAGTGGATATATGATATAAAAAAAAGGGGAAAAGGGGCACCAATTTCGATCAAGTTGTCTTTTGTCACCTGAACTGTTTAACTCGAGTAGACACTTATCCCGCATTCGACACCCTCTTATTCTCCCTTTTTTTCACTGTAGTGAAAAAGTTTTGGATTTTTTAATGTACACGTTAGGTACATATTTCTCGCTATCATAGGGTTCTCGATCATGTCAATATAACATTAAGCTACTCTTGAATCCTAAGTACATAGTAGTCAATAAAAAATAAAACTAACAAAGATTGGAATACGGTATACTTACATTACCCCAAGTTTTAATAGAAGGTTGTTGTTTGCTATCATTTCTCATTGTTGATGCGACTATTCTAAATTTGTTTGGTCTGAAAATGGGTTTGATTGTATTGGTAAACACCTGATAGGGAACATAAATTATCGAGTGAAAATTTTGGGAGGAGGGTTTTGGAAACTGTAGAATCGATCATATCCACCTTGTAATTTATGGCCAGCAAACACAGCAAGAAGGTGATGCCCAAGTTTGTGTCTTTATCAACATATTCCTAAGCTCCTCTTTGTTCTCTTGAATGGTCTTAATATGATCAAAACCATGAGTAACTTAATCAAACTGGTCCTTGAATCCCAACTGTCCTCTTGAAAGGTCACTTATAGGAAAGATGCTTGAAGACTTCTTTTTATCTAAGAAGCATAAATTAGAAGATCCCAAAAAATATGATATAGTTGCGAGGTTCACATCTTCAGCTACATTCGTTTGGATGTCACATTGTAATACTACTTCAATATGACTCTGATCTACCCTAATCACTGAAGAAGCTGGGGAGCGAGGTCCATCATCACCAAAGTATCAATCCAAATCTTCATCATGTATAACCTCCGGAAGAGAAGAAGACTAAATTGGTGACGTCTCCAATATCTCAAGAGTTATAGCAAGGAAAGGGGAACCTTTCTCTATAAGGTCCAATGATGACTCTTTATGAATAAATGAATTAATAACCCTGAGAGTCAAGTTGAAAGAGAGACATTGATTCCCTCCTAAAAGCTTATCCATCCGGACTTTGGTGTTGGTGCATCAAGCTCAGAATGTTACGCATCAGTTCATAACAGGCAACCCACGTTGGTTGATTATTACTAATTAACGTCCCTTATTTCGTGAAATGTTTTAGTTTGATAATACTTTTGCTTGAATGATGGGATTATCATACTTGAGGTTTGGGGTGGGGAGGAGGAGGTAGTGTTCCAAAATCTTGGGAAGAATAAGGCACCGTCAAAGGCGTTGGCATTCTCGTGCACCTTGATTCTTGATCGCATTCCAACCAAGGTTAATCTTGTGAGAAGACATCTTTTGGCGGTTGAAGACTGTAAGAGGTGTGTGTTTTGTGGGCTTTTGAGTAAGTTGTTTTTTTAAAAAAGGTCTTAATAAACTATTTTGTATAAATAAGTTGTTTTGAATAATTTGTTTTTTAAAATGATATCGTAATAAGCTTTTTTATTTATTATAATAAGCTGTTTTTTAAATAAAAAAATAGATCGTAATAATTTGTTTTTTATGAGATAAGTTGTTTTGAATAAATTTCAAGATAAATTACAATGTATAACATAATGTATTCATTGTAAGAGAAAAAACGGAAAAATAGTAAAATTATAACATAAGCCCTCCATCTCCTTTCCTTGTTGGTTTCTTTTACTCCCAAACAAGGGGAAGGTTTTCCCTCCTTTCTCCCTTCCCTCCCTTTCCTTCCCCTCCCCTCCTTAGCCTTTCCTTTCCTTTCCCTCAAAACTCGCAAACAAAACCTAAGAGGTGTGTGTTTTGTGGGCTTTGAAAAGTCGTAGTTTGTCGTGTTTTTAGCTTTCAAATTCAATAAAGTTTTGTTAGTTTTAATTCTAGTTTAGAGCTATTTTACTACAAACACATTGGTTTTATTTCAGGTTGAAGTACAAGCAAGAAAGGATAAAAAAAAGGCATGAAGAATGTGGTAAAATAGAAAGAAAAACACGGTTTGTGCGTTTTAGCGTGTCTCGGATCCAGACCGTGCGTTTTAGCGAGGTACTGGGAGTGACCGTGTGTTTTAGTGTGCCCTGTGTGATAGAAGTTGAAAAGTGCACGGTCTGAAGCCCAGACCGTCCGTTTTCTGTCCTCTTAAAGACTTTGTCTTCCATGCTCTTCACGCAGCATTATTCAGCCCACTTTTATTAGAACAAAAGAACTGCATCATACTCATAAACATCACATAAACTTATGTCTTGGGACTAATTAAAACAAATTTTTTCCAACACTTTTTACTACAAAATAAATAAAACAAAGACAAAAAACAAAATGTGCAGTGTTTCAAGCTCATAAATCTCCTTTATTCTTGAAACTAAAATTTAACTCTTGAAGATTGTGTCTAAAATTTCATTTTAGGTTCTCATCAAGCAGTCGAATTATTTGTATTTTTCATTTAATTAAGAGTCTTGATGGTTTCCTTTATATTCACTTGATGCTCAGTTGATGGAACTTAGCCTTGCCCATTCACATGGTTGCGTCTCTAGCCCTACTCAACCCTTTTACGAGTCCATTTCCAACCTAGCTTGTTAAGCTACCTGAGATTTCAACCAAGTACTGACACAAAATAATTTGGTACAAAAACTCCCTTTTCTGAAGTGTAATCATTTGTTGATTATTGAGCAACCTTTTCTTTTCGTCCACAGTCGCAAATTAAGCAATCTTGGGAGGTGACACAACGTGGATTATGGCATTCTACTGAAGTATGGTTGAATCGAATATTGGGTTTCATACCAAACAATAGATCTATAGCCATCAAGACACGTGGCCAATTTTCCTTAACAATTGCCTAAGAACATGGAGATAAGTCTTCCGTTCTGGCATCAAATATCAAAGATGGACCAAATTTCTTCAGTAGAATATGAGTCCATTTGAATGATATCCAGATCATGGTGGAAAGATCTAATGAGTTGGTCTTTGTTGTGTGTTATTTTTAAATCGGATTTATATATATTTTTACAAAATTTTCTGTTCTTTAACTATCTTGATTTTATATGTATATTTTTTTCCTTTTATGTTTAAAAGAACATTCATAAAGCTCTTCTAACCACATGCTTTATACTCAATTCATGAAATTGTTTACAAGAGTATGAGATTTTTCCTTCAATACTCTCCCAACATGTCTGATTGAATGTGTTTCCAATGTCCGACTTTAACTCTTCCGGTTGAAGGTATTTTCAGTTTTTCATACCAACACAGTAGCAACATATGTGATTATATCCAATTTAATTAATTTTTTACACTTCAGTTGAAGAGAAATTATCAATTAATATCTTTTCGTTATTACACTCTTGCATATCACCTAGCCTCATCGAGACATCAAACTCAACATCATTTAGACATTGGATTTGTGGGTATTTTTTGCCCCTAAATTAGATTTTTGGCACATGGAGCATAATATGAACGAATTATTCCACTTTTTATCTACCTTGGGTTCTTTTTTGTTCGACTTTTAATATCCAACATAACGAGATTCAAGTACGTGTGCGACCAAGTGATGTTTGATTCCGTGTTCTTCCATTTCTTTAAGTGGGTCAAATATGAAATAAAAACAAGATGGCAAACTTGTAAATATTATTTTATATCTGATTTCTAGAAAAAAGGTGTGAAATAGTATATTATTTGTTATGTTAATATTTTCATTTCTTTTTGTCAGGATTCGAACCCTTGACCTTCAACTTTTCAATCTTTAGATTAAACCAACTTAACTATTTATACTCTAAATATCATTGCAAACATGATTTTAAGAAAAAAGAGTATGATATCTTTTTGGAGAACTGTTTGCAAACTCTAATGCAAACCGTAATTGGATAAAATGTCTATTTTGCCCTCCAATTTTGACGACATAATTCCAATTTCGCTCTCCTCTTATCTCATATCTCTACTTCACCACTATAAACATAGAGATTTCTAATATACTCAATTATATGCTGCAATTTAAGAGTTACTTCAAGGAAAGGCTTGAACATACTGTCGATTATGATGGTGAAGATATTAATTTAACTTCAAATATTGTTTACAAAGAAGTTTTAAGAAATTTATAATAAGCAATGACGTTGATATTGTGTTTGACTAATGATTTTTCAGGGAGTTCGGATAATGTATATTTTTTTCAACTGTTGATTTATTGTTTTTATTTTTGGAATGTTTTTAAAAGAAATGTTTGTAACATATATTAAAAAATAAGACTAGTAATCTTTTGTAATGTTAAGCTATTGATCCTCGTTGAACAACTCGCATATGTTACGTTGTTGTGTTCCATAACCAAAATTTGGGAATGTTTATTTGGATTTTTTATGATTGGTTTGGAAATTAAAATTTTGGAATTTTGCATCATTCCACCCAAAATTTGGTATTGTTATTTATGGGTTTTGGTGTGTTTGGATTTTGGGTCTTAAACTTGTGATGTTGGTTCTCTTCGTTGGTTTTGCTTCCTCTTTTGTTTCATTGTGTCTATTTTTTTTTTTTATTCTTGTGATTGATTGCAGTTTTCCCCCTTTAAATTCTTCTGATTGATTGAACTTCTCTCCCTTTTGATTATTCTGACTGATTGCACTGCTCCCCTTTTTTATTCTTCTTATTGATTGCACTTCGCCCTCTATCGATTTTTGTGATTGATTTTTTCTCACCCTTTTAATTCTTCAGTTTGGTTCCTTTCTCTATTGGTTCTTCAATATGGTTGCTTCTCTATACCAGTTTTTTTGTTTGGTTTGGTTTGACTTGAGTCTTCTATTCTGATGGTTCTCTCATTGACTGGTTGATGGTGATGGTTCTTGCTGCTCTCCATTGGTTCTATAAACCGTTGATGTGATACATTTTTCTTGGTTAATTTGTAACAAGCTTAAATCTTAGTAAGCTTCAGCTTTAGGGGTAGTGTTAGAACTTTATATTATTTAGTATGTTTTTCAAATTTTGTTTGACAAACTCACAATGCCTCTTGTTGATGCATCATGAGTTTGAATGTGTCAGTGTTAGATAATAAAGTATTAGGCATAAATTATTGGGCCTTTATATTAGTAAGTTAGAGTGTGTTAGGTTTTACTATATATTCTAGGCTTAATTGCACTTTTGGCCCCCTATCTTTTCAAAAGTTGCGATTTTGGCCCCCTAACTAATTAAAATACAAAACAGCCCCCTATGTATTGGATCTTTGGCAGTTTTGGCCTCCAAGGCCACTTTTGACTTAGTCTTCGCTGACGTGGCACCCACATCTCTTAAGTGAGGTGCCACGTGTAATTAGTTAGGGGGTGCCACGTCAGCGAAGACTAAGTCAAAAGTGGCTTTGGGGGTCAAAACTGCCAAAGATCCAATACATACGGGGCTGTTTTGTATTTTAATTAGTTAGGGGGCCAAAATCGCAACTTTTGAAAAGATAGGGGGCCAAAAGTGCAATTAAGCCTATATTCTATTATTGTAATGTGAAGCTATAGGAGTTCCTTGGCAGCTGAGGGCAAGATGGAAAAACTGCTTGAGTTTTTGTCAAGGCATTTCTGGTTCCTGTGTTCATATAGGCTTGGTTTACCCAACAATAGATTAGATATGACTTGACTGTTTCCCCTCCCACCTTGTTGGTTTTCGGAGGATTTCTATTTCTGTTTGTTCTGTTTTGTTTGGTTTGTTTTGTATGAGGTTCAGGCATCACCTAGCATTTATATTGAATTTCTAGCTTTATCAAAAAAAAAAAAAAAAATATGCATGT
>Ga0228710_1010953_pt1 | contig 11919 bp, 6 predicted proteins | sample MedpolnodulmetaG_FD_177995 | JGI IMG/M metagenome (GOLD analysis project Ga0228710, IMG submission 177995) | Root nodule microbial communities from Medicago polymorpha collected in Santa Monica, California, United States - pink nodules | ecosystem: Host-associated > Plants > Roots > Nodule...
AGGTCAAAAAAAAAAAAAGAGGAATTAGTTGATACAACACTGTATAACCAAATTTTGAATTGATTTAGTTCTTTATCGAACTTAAGGTTGGTTTGGTTCAACAGAAGTAAGGTGAGGGATTTAAATGGAGGAAGGGAAGGGGAGAAAAAGAGATATATATCTCTTTTAAAAGATAAGAGGAGAGGGGAGGAATTTTAACTCTTATGTTTGGTTCACAAGAACCGTAAAGGATTTTGAAACTTACTTTTTTACCTTTAAAATCTTACAACATTCACATACTACAATTATCAACAACTAGACTAGTAGTGTTGGGTGATATTTCATAACCTTTGCACCACGTCCTTAGATTTTTATTTTTTATTTTTTTTTTCATTTTTTGGCGCCACTTGTAAGTTATATCTCTTCAAGTTACCAAGTCTCATAATTCTCAATCTATCTATTATTATATTTAATAATTCAGACCCCAAAACCATTTTGTTGACATCTCATCATTGCATTATTATCACTACTCTCTCATTCTGATTCATATTTTTCTCTATGATGGCTTCTTTATCCGAAACACCCACACTCTACTGTATATTGCATTCTCTATTATATCTCATTAAATTCAACTACTTCAGTTTTTTTTAGTTTAAGGCTATTTCGTAATTGTCAATACCACTCAACTACACATTAATCTTATCATTATTAGATATATATCATATGTTTTTTTTATATAAAAAGTCTATTACATATCATATGTTGAGTCATGCCTCTTATTGGATTGAATCATGTTCTCTTCCACAAAGATTGGATTCATCCAAACACGGTAGATCATTCATCGATAGCAGCTCAACTCATTTGACTATCTCACCCACCAGAATCATTTGGTGCATACACATTTAGAAACTAATATATATAAAGGTCTACTTTTTTTAATATCCTTCCTAATTAATTTTTTGAGCATAACATAACAATGAGATATTTCACTCTATTTATATATTTTCACCCTTGAGATTTTATGAGTAAAAAAACATCCACAATAGAGACCTTCAATTTGGAGTTCTTAAACAGGTCTCACGTGTACATTTTACTCTTATAATTTTTTAATAAGCACCCGGTCACTCCAATGGAGACCCTCTGACAAAAGGTCTAAATCAGTTCAACCACTAACTCTTCATCATTTACATTCTAACAATACAATGATTATTTTAATAAAAAGTAGTGTGGAATCCACTTAAGAATTGAGGTCTTAAATGAGACCTAAGTCTTAGAAGTCCTCCAAAAAAATATTCCCCTATTAGATATCAGGTCTTAAATGATGGAGACTTCACCACTGGGGTAGTCTTACAATCCTCTACAGGTGCAGTGTAGGCTCGACCCAATATTGAAGGTTTCAACACAAACTTAACATTAAGGCACTTAATTCAAAGTGAACTTCAGTGTAAAGTTATTCGTAGATCTGAATATGTCTTCTACAACTAAATTGAGGTTGGAACATTTTTGAAATAAAATGACTTTGTTAAAAACTAAATTTAGAATACCAACATTTATAAATAAATAAGAATTTTAAGAGCATCCATAATAGTAGTCTATTAATAAGGACTCATTTAATAGACCCCACATGTTCAACTCATTTATTAATAATTTTTTAATAAAAATTCTTATTAATGACTCCAATGAAAAGTGCTTAAATAGGTCACACTAACTTTACGTCATTATATAAAAGTAATTTATTTTATTAAATTATATATTATAAAATACTACTTCTTTTGAAAGTGGGACCAACTTGTACATATTTTATTACTTATTTTAAACATGGAACTCATTAGTCGCTCAAGAGATAAGAGGGTCTTTATATAGTTGTTTTTTACTAAATAGGTACTCTTTTTTTCTTCCTCTAATGGAGTCCTTAACAAGAGTGGTCTTTGTTAAGTAAGGAACCCATTGGAAATGCTCTAATATTTCCATGAAAACTACCTTGATTTGAAGATAACATGAACATCTCATATTTTGAACATTATTATTTGACCATTTGTGATTTAACTATTTTACAGCCGGGCATCGCGTGGGTCTCCATCTAGTTTCATATTCAAAACATCTCCTGAATTGTAAGATGTGCTTCATGTAAAGAAGCTGCTAGCTTTAATCTGAAATATTTACTCCCAACTGTTTTTTACCAACCCGAGTACTATGAACCTTCTAAAATATATTATTCAGTAATTATATTTACGAGCTCTCAAAAAAATTGCAAAGGACTAAGGTACTACGCATAAATACAAGCAAAAACTAGCAAAAAGTATAGATTAATTTCATCTTTTCCCTTGAATGACCCGAGACAAGGAGAAGAAACTAAAGAAAAAACCAATCACTTGTGATAATATTAGGAGAACTAATAAGGGGATAGAAAAAATTAAATGAAGAACTTAAGAATTATAATTGGACCAAAAAAACCCATCAAATCACAATAACATACCAGCCTTCACAGTATTACTAGTAAATAGAATTCACATTATTAAAAATTAAAAATAAAGACATACACAACCCAAACACTGAATATGGGGTGTTGTTATTAAGACTTAAGACCGCCATTTACACATATTTGTCTATGAGCCAAGAGAACCAGGACATGATTTATGAACGTCTCCAACACATCATAGAAGTTCATAATATGATATGTATACTTATTAATAGGCATCAGCTCATGTGTTTTTGTCCCACACAGGCAATACTTGATTTGCAGTAAAACATAATACAACCAAAACCCAAATATATTATTTAAACCAGAGCATTCGCGATATTGAACTTGTACTTCTCATCCAGCAACTTTTCTTGTGTATGTTCTTCCGGTCTGAATCTGTGGTGCAGGCCTGAACATGAAGTTAGGAGATTCAGAACTCCAATTGACTCCAGCTTTCATGGGAGGAGGCCGGGGTTGCCCCATGGATTGTCTTCGATTACCAATAGACATATTGGCCAACCTCTCGGCTGTTTCTGAAATCTCATGTGTAGTTCTTCCTTTAATCACAGAAGCTGCCAACAACCAACACAAATTTCCATAAATAAAAACAACACTTCTATAATCCAGTAAATTTCATAGAACAAACTATTCATACTTCATTCAAGGAATTACACAGCCCATTATCGTATTAAGATTTACACCAGATGAGAGGGCTGGGCTGATGGACCAGGTAACACTTTGGACTCGTATTTACTCGGTGTATGTGTATGTGGTTAGGAGTGGCAAATTTTAAAAAGAAAGAACCTTCTTGAAAATACTGAATAATAGAAAAATGGGAATATAACGAAATCGCTAAAATTTCTCGACGACATGAGTGCATTCTCTTCAAACAGCCGTAAAAAAAAATAGGAGAGGGAACATCCCCAAAAGAAAAAAGGGAAAAAACAGAAGGTGATGTGCATTGTCATGTAGCTGGTGCATTGTCATGTAGCTGGTGCATCTTTCACCCAAAACCCTCCAATCCCGATCAATCAATCATTTTGCCCAAAAGACTATCCTGAACAATAATTTAACAAAACGGACTGTAAAACTTACTTGGACTTTCCTTTCCTGGGTGCCAATATTTCGATTGTGTAGTAGTCTTCATTGATTTTTCATTCTTAATTCCATCCTATAAAAGAATCAGAGATAAATTATTGGTGTGAAATAGATGATAAAATTAAGAAACAAAAATACAATATACATCCAGCAAAGCAATATCCCAAGAAAGGGGGAAAAAATTCCAATCCTCAAATTAAAAATAAAATTGATTTTTTTGAGATCATGGGGTAAAAGAATGTGTGCGCACGATGAAGTGCTTGTTTATAAGGATGCAGCAAGAATAACTGACCTGATTTACCATATCCAGCTTCCGTTGAACACCTGTATCATTTATAATTGGGTGAGAAATCATACATTTGAAGTGTGAAATAGGATGCCACGAATAAAACAGCTAATTTATGATATACACAAAGCCAAATGGAAAAGGGCCATTGGTAAAAGTTTTTTCATTCAAAATAATGGATAATTTCCTGCTTAACTATGATTCCCTTGTTTGGAATCTTGATTAAGTGTGAAATAGAAGTTCAGGATTCAATCAACTTAATTTTGGGAAGTAAGCTTTTGTTATATTACTCTTCTGGGTCCATTCTGCTTAACTCAACACAAGATTTGAAATGGCAAATATTGTGATTCGTTTTCAATTGGGGGAAGCCTCAAGTGTTATATCTCTCCAACAATTATGTACTTCCCCCATCCCATCAAACCACCTTACCTACATACTCCCTTAAGGCTTTGTTTGGGAGTTTAGAGGGGAGGAAAAGGTGTTGGGGGAAGAGGAAGAGATGGAAATATAGAGAAACTTGTACTTCATTTGAAAGAGTATTTTTTAGAGAATGATAAATGAATGTTTATGAACAGTGTATTTTTAATTTTAAAAGTATTATAATAATATAGATTTGATTTGAAGAATTTATCTAAGCCCTCCCAAAACCCTCCAAAATAATCCTCTCCAATACAATTTTTGAGTTCCCCCAAATTGGGGGTATTTTATAATAAAAAGAAAAATTAACTCCTCATTCCTCAAAGCCTCCCCTCCCAAGGCCCACCAATCCTTCTACTTCCTTCGTTCACAAACCCTTCTCACCCATCTCCTCTTAGACTCTCAAACAGACCCAAGGGAATCAATTTATGATGCATACATTTATAGAACTAATCAATAAATATGAAAGATCAATGGGATAACCTGAAGAAGGCTGAACTTTCGGAGATGAAAAATAGTTGGTGGGCTTTGAACTGGGTAAAGCACCGGGATACCTCTTGACCCCTTGCTGATCCAGTGCTCCCCTGGTTCCAGCTGGAAGAAAGGGAAAAAGAAAAAGAAAAAAAGACAATCACAAACTCCACACAACTGAACAATAACTGTGCCCACAAAACAGTAATAATAAATGATTCTAACCAGGTGGAGGAGTTCTCGCTACTGCCCTGGAGCGAAGAGATGGGGGGATATAAAAGCAGCTCTACAACAGATAAAGAAGCGTATGAGTAAAACAGCTTACAAATTGAAAAAAAAAATAGAATTCAGTAAAGATAGACAACAAATCATGAACAGCTAATAGACTACCTGGAAGAAAGGATGCTGAAGGGCCTCTAAAGCTGTTGGCCTCTTGCAGGGATCCCAGGAGCAAAGTGACTGATATAAATAGAAAACAAGAGAACAGGAAAATGTCACGCACAGTATTGGTTGATAAGTGGTTTAAATAGCTAATCCACACAAAAAAACTACTTACTTGGATAAGGCTGATTGCATGATCACTTGCAGATGGGATCAAAGCAGAAAGATTTACGCCAGCAAGCTGTAGATAGCATTCACAATAGGGATTTAATATGAAGTGCCAAATAGAGCGTTAATTGAGTCTCACCAGATTAAACTTAACAATTACCATTGCAGAAGCTAACTACCAAAAATAGCAAATAACATGTAGAGAATTTTAACCTGTGGAAACTGATAATTAATATCCCTTGCAAGTTTGAGTCCATCGGCCCATGATTCAGTGGTCGGATTGCCTATCACACCACATATTTTGTAGATTTCATCTGCCTCGCTGCATGAACCATAGTGAAGTGACAAGTTCAAGTTCATATATCCAACATCCAGGTGTAACATCGTTGCTTTAGAGCACAATTCTACTTAAAAGCATAATAAAATAACATAATTTGCAACCATATTTTTTAGCTGGAGTGATTAGTGGCATCATAAGTTATTCATTTTAGCAGAAACTATTTCGTATTTGTTATTTACAACTATAAAAAGTAACTTTTTACTTTCTCATCTGTTGCATGAGAATATCTTGAAAAGCCACCTTACAGCTTTTTCTTTGGTTACAATTCTAACAAATATTTTTTACTTGCTCTTCCATTTAATGCATGAGTTATTTTGAGAAGCTAGTAAAAGGCTAAATATTGGGCTTTTTCTGCATATCTAATTTTTTTTAAAACAAATAAATTCAAAAATAATAAATAATTTTGTAAAACTGAAGTGTGTTATTTTAAAATAAAAACAAACTAAAAAAGATAAAAACCCATCATTTGTGAAGTTATCAGGGTGTGGAAGTGCGGCCAGTACCTGGCTCCTGGAAAAAGAGGTCGGAGAGAGAACAGCTCAGCCATTATAGCACCCATTGCCCACATGTCTACAAGTGAAAAATTAAATTAATTGATGAGTGAAGCAGTAGCATGATACTCATCATCATTGTTGCAAGAAACAAATTATCAAAGATCATAGATGGCATAATATTTAACATCAGACACTTACCAACTTTGGAGCTATAGATACAAGACTGAAGCAGCACTTCAGGAGCACGATACCTAGTAAAAGACAATCATATATGTTTATATGTTATTCAATATCCAACGCAAGACGATGCATCTATTGCAAGTCTAAGGTACATACCATCGTGTGGAGACATATTCAGTGTAGGGTGGTAGTGAATTGATCTCTCGTGCAAGGCCAAAATCAGCGATTTTGATAACATCCTTAGTAACCAGCAAGTTTTCTGCGAAGAACATCATGCTCGAGTCAAAACAACAAAACATTTTTAACAAAGCTAGATAAATACAAAATATCTTTGATAGCATGACCAATTAGCATATGATATGACAAAAGCAAAATCATGAATAAGTACCAGGTTTAAGGTCACGATGGAAGTAACCACGCTGATGCATGTAAGCAAGACCTTGGAAAACTTGAAAACACCAGTTTCTAATTTCACCTTCAGAGAACAGTTTTTCCCTGTCTTTCATAAGTTGGTATAGGTTGCACTCCTGCATCACCCAAAAATTGACAGAAATAACATATTAGATCTTTTGTATAGGCCAATTCAGCTCTCGACAAAAAAGTTTAGTCACTCACCATGTACTCAAAAACAAAGTACAAAATGTCGCTTTCTCGAATAACTTCCTTCAGTTTCACAATATTTGGGTGGTTCATTTTTCGTAAAGACTGCCAACAAGGGAAACAAGAGATCAGAGACTAAATACAAAAGAATATAATAACACATAACAACAACAAGGGCTCCAGAAAGATAAGTATTAAGTAATACCTTGACTTCTCTTAGATTTACACACTCCTCCCAGGAGTAATATTTCTTCTTCATTTTCTTGATCGCAACCTGCAATTTTTGTAACTGATTAGGACAAAAATGTCACTTCAAATAGAGAACACTACATCATACCAGTAAATCATACTTACAACTTCACTGGTTTGCTTACTAATAGCTCTCCAGACACTCCCAAATGTTCCATCACCAACTTCCTTGATTATTTTGTACCTAAAGTGTCAAGGAAAAATGTTAAAATAGTCCACAGTAAATGAGAAAATTAGTAATTTCTTCAGAAAATGAATCACCTCTCCATTTTCCCGCAAAACTCAAAGCAACAATTCCTTTATTCAACAGATGTAAACAATAATAAGATAAAAAGCATTTATCTGTAGATGATGCTCTATGTATAAAAATATTAACAAGTTCCTGCTGGTCCAGAAAAATCCACCGTCAATATTCTGTCATGTCAGAAGAGGGCATAGAAACAGAAACTTTCTGATGGAAGGGTGACACAGCCTTATTTAGTAATAGACCCGGGCTTTGTTATGGTTGCAAGACAAAGGTCACAGAAACAGAAACTTTCTGATGGAAGCACTGCACTGGCTTATTTAGTAGTAGACCCACTTTTGTTATGGTTGCAAGACAAAGGTGGTAGAAGCGAACAAGTACCACAGATCATACTGCCACTTCCCAGGTCCCATCAAACTGTTTGATCAATGCAATAGCATTAATCACTAGGTAGAACCACAGTGACCAAAGACTTCAGGACTGAAATAACATCTACTTCATCTAATCTATTATAGGATTCATTTCAGAACTTTTGGGTAAATGATGTTGTCACCAAAAATACAGATCAAGAGCAAAACGGAGACAATTGCCAATGACAACAGTCTGTACTGATTTGATGCAAATATTTCACTCAAAGATGCAGGCTGAATCCAATATTCAGTGACCAGACTATGCTTAAGCCCTGTAAAGAAAACATGGGGGAGTTAAATTTAATCACATTGAAACAGGTTATTATGATGTTATATAGAGGTTCCTCAAGATAGACTTCTTACCCTGGAAGAAGATTCCACAGAAGTTTTAACTAAATGTCGGGTCAGCAATGCACTGTCAAAGGAACATTTGTCAATAAACTAACTTTTCAGACTGGTGTTTTGCATAGAAGTATAAGAATAAATGCTTACTTGTACAAGTGCAAGATGCAGCACCTGTATCAGAATAAGATAGCATCACGTACCCTTTGCTGATCATTGAAGGGGAACAGAACACTAAGTGCAATTGACAAAGGAAACAAGAATAAAATTGCCAAGGATGAAAACTCGCCAATCAAGCACTTCTTGGAATGCAAAAAACCGATGCTGGTAGCAATTTGTCGAGAAATAAACTCCCTCCATGTTTCAGAATATAAGTCACGAGCTTGTATATTCAAATCCAGTCAACCCTGCGATAATAGATGGCCAAAGCACAGATGGTTAGATTAAGGGTGTGTTTGTTTCAGCTTTAAAAAAAATAGATTTGGAGTTAAAAGAATCTAGAGATTTATTTTTTAAAGATTTTTAAACAAAATCTAAAGCTATTTCTGTTTGTTTACTAACATAAAAATCATTTTTTAAGATTTGAAGCTCTTACACTTGAGCTCATTGTATTTAGTAAAAAATAGATTTTTGAAAAGCTACTTGGAATAGCTTTTCATTTTGAGACTAAAAATGGTTTTTTTTTAAAAATCTGAAACAAACACTCCAAAAATAAATTAAAAAAATAAAAAAAAAAAGCCCAAACAAACTGGCCCTAATAGTCCAAAATACATATTTTCAAATGGTGTCCAACATCTCATAAGAAATATGAAATATGACCAAGAAAAAAATAACTCTACAAAACATGGAATAAAACAGAGTTCTTATTAAAAAAAGTAATCAAGTGTGCCAATTAAGATTGATTGCATTTACACTTACATAACATATCAATAACAGTTAAATTTCAAAAAATCTTGTGCGAGATCTGAAATTTTAAGGAAACAAAAAAAACAAATAATCAGCATGAGAATCTTGTGCACCAACTAGAAACTAAATTCCGAAATTGACGAAGTAGCTCTAGGATTTACTTTAGATGGTGTTTGATAAGATTTTAAAACACCATAAAACAAACATTAACAGTGCAATTTAAGGACAAAACATGGAATATATAAGGGCCCGTTTGGATTGACTTATTTTTTAGCTTATGTAAAACAGCTTATGTAAGTCAATAAGCTTTTATGTATGATTCATAAGCTTGTCGAGGTAGTTCATGAAAAAACAGTTTATCAAGCTACAATTTTGGTGTTTTGGTTAGTGCGAACTTATGAATTAACATAAAAGCTTATTTATTTGTATAAGTTGTTTATCATTAACTAAAAAATAAGCCAATCCAAACTGGCCCCAAAGGTAATAACCACAATGCATCAAATTCCATAAGCAGAAAATTTTCATATACGGGGTAAACACACAAGAATTTTCTCACCAATAAGGCAAAATGATATAATATCGAGAAATAATTAAAATTCAATTCATTGTTGTATCAACGAATTGAAAACACATAGAATCCAATATACAAACCTTAACTAACACCAAATCCTATAGAATCTAATAAGTATTCAACTAATTTAACCATACAGAATCCAATATACAAGACCTAATTAACACAAAATCACAAAAACATCAACTGAATCGCTTAAAACCAAATTCAACAAATTCAATTGATAAAATAATTGAATCAGATCGATTACAAAAACAAAATCGGAAGAATCAAAACGAAAACGAATCGGATCTGAAAAAAAAATTAAAAAAAGATCGATGTAGAGAGAGAAAAACCTGAAGAATAAGCAGTATAACCACCGCCTCGAAGGACGGAAAGAGGTGGAATCCAGAGCTTCTTCTTCGAAAACGAAAACCTAATTCTTCTCTCTCTGTGATTTTTTCTCTGTTCGTTACGCTTCGTACCGACCAAGGAATAGAATAAAGAATTTTGAGGTATATATAACCTAATTTATATGCCACTAGTATATGCCTTGTGTTGTGTTGTGTTACTCACCGCCTTCCCTTCTTTCTTGTCTTCAACTCCACCTATCACCTATGTATACTGCCAATTCCAAACTCGTTAAAAGTTTTGTGAGACCTAAGTCTGATCTACTATTCTTTTTCGGTTATATTTACAAGTAAAAATAACTTTTTAGATTTATTGAATAATTAATGTATCCGAACATATTTTTAGCTAAGATATATTAGTTATTCAATGTATCTAAAATGTTATTTTTTCTTACTTAAAAAAGTCCTTTTTGCTTATGAATGTGACCAGATGGCGTATATTACTAATCATAGACTTATTGTTGGAAATCAAGCAAAATAATCGAGTTTAAATGGTTAGTCAATTCTATCGAATAACATTTGTCGAGAAGAAGCTCAGTTTGATTCATAGATTGAACAATTTTTTATTAAACTTTACATACCTCCTAACCAAACTTTGGATAACCAGATTTTTTATAGCTCACTTGGTAGTTATAAAAACAATAATATACGAAGATTAGAGTTCAAACCTCGATTCTCCACTTTTTCATATTTAACGTGTGTAGGTTCAATCATTAATTAACCTGATAAAAAAAGATATGTTGCGATATCTAAATCTACTTAAAGCGAATTTCATGTTAGCTTATTTTAGGCTATAATTGAACTTTTTGGTTTTTTAACTCGTTAACTTTTTCAACTCTTAATTCAAACAAAGTGAATTACTCAATCTTCTAGTCTTTTTTTTCAAATTAAACTATTTATTTACTTTTTTTACAAATAAAGTATTTATTTATATTTATTGGATTCTTCAAAATGTTTTTTGACCAAATTAAAGTATTTATTTATTGTTTTGACAAGTAAAGCATTTTATTAATATATTTAATAAGTAAGTAATATGACAAACATTTAAATAGACTCGCCAATGAGATTTTGCATTTTTAATGGATTCTTCAAAATAGTTTTTCCCAAGTTAAAGTATTTATTTATTGTTTTGACAAGTAAAGTATTTTTTATATATATTTAACAAGCAATGTGACGAATGATTAAATAGATTGAGGACTAATAGATCAATGAGATTTTGTTCTATTTTGAAATTTAACATCATATTAGAAGAATGTTACTTTATATAACAATTTTTATTTTATAATAATATATTTAAATATGTCAAAATGTAATATAAGATAATATACTTAAATTAATGAAAATGTTTTTCCATAAAAAAAAAAGATAAAAATGTTTATCAAAAAGCACAATTATTCAATGTACAATAATTAAACTCTAGTATTGATAGCCTTTTTAAGTAAAAAATTTACAAACTTGAAGTATTTATTTAATTTTTTTACAAATAAAGTATTCATTTATATTTATTGGATTCTTCAAAGTATTTTTTTGACCAAATTAAAGTATTTATTTATTTATTAGACTTCAGTTACTCCACCCAAAAAAATATATATTTATCGGCCTCTCAGCATGTTGATCTACCACTACTAATTCTCTTCATATCTGCCCATGTAAGCTTAGTTCAATTGGTAAGGACAATGCATAATATATGTAAGGTTCAGGATTCGAATTCCGGCCACCAAAAAAAATCCTCATCATATCTTCTCTTGATTTTATGTCTTTCCACGCAAGTTCGTAACTTTGTTATTCAACATTCTCGTTATTTTTCTTGCAAGGTTTCTCTATCTATACACAGTCTTTGTTTTAAATTTTTTTTTATTTGATATAAGTATGTCTAAATATTTTTTAACTGTGACTATAGAACAATTGTTCTTTTTTTTTTCTTTTTTTTTTT
>Ga0228710_1010954_pt1 | contig 11919 bp, 2 predicted proteins | sample MedpolnodulmetaG_FD_177995 | JGI IMG/M metagenome (GOLD analysis project Ga0228710, IMG submission 177995) | Root nodule microbial communities from Medicago polymorpha collected in Santa Monica, California, United States - pink nodules | ecosystem: Host-associated > Plants > Roots > Nodule...
ATCAGAAAATAAAAGCAAATATAAATAAAAAGAAATTAACAAAATTAATACATATAACAACATCTCATTTTATTAATAGAATTCATACAATAATTGATACATTTATTCGAATTCACTAAATCTACTTATTTTCTTTTTACCCTCTTGGATAAAACGTTCTTTTTACCCTCTTGGGGTAAAAACTGATCAGCCTTGGGGTAAATAGTGACCAGCCTTCTTGGGGAAAAGACATCATCAACCCTTGGGTTAAATCTAAATTTGGTTTTTTTTTATACCCCAAGAAGATTCTTTTTACCCACGGTAAAAATATTTTGGCGTAAAAAGAAGAAAATTTAATTTTATCCCAAGGGTTAATCACTTTTTCCCCAAGTCGACTAGCCACTATTTACCTCAAAACTAACCACTTTATACCTCAAAGGGGTAAAAAGAGACTAGAGACTATTGGAAGAAGAAAAAAAAAAAGAGAAATAGAGGGAGAGAGTGAGGAGGAGAGAATGTGAGATGGTGCGAGGAAATAAGGAAGTTTGGAGGGATATTTATAGTGGGATTGGCAGTATAGGATATAACTATCATAAATGTAGTCAAAAGAACGTATAATTGTTGTAAAAAAATGTGTAGATTGAAGGTTGAAAAGCTGACCAAAATCCAAATAACGTGTGTTTTTGAGCTCTGACCAACGGTCAACTTGCGTGAGTTAACTCGCGCGCCGACTAGTAGAGCGTGACTTAAGTCACGCAGAGTTATAAGGTGCGTGAGTTAAATCACGCTGCGCGATTTAACTCACACAAAAGTATAATTGACAAATCAACTGGACGCGAGCAAAATGTGTCGAGAGAAAAGCAGAATTCTAAATTCATTGAATCAGTTCCATTTAGTCGTTTCTCTTTGAATCACCAAACAACTAACAACCATTTTTAGCAGCTCTACACATAAGAGCATAGGACATCATGTAAGGATCAATTATAGTACTGTTATTATTTATAACATATGCACCATTCTCTATATTAATCACTAGCTATAATAAAACCCATTTCAAACATTAATTAAGAGAGAATCTAAATTTAGATTCATCTGGTTGGTAAGGATTTAGTTCAGATCCTACAAAGACCTGAATCCGATTTCATCTTTCAATAATGTCAATTGATAAAATTCATTCTTTATCTTTGAACAAAACTTCACTTTCAAGTTTACTAGATTTATTCACAAGAATAATTTTTACACGAATAATTTTTTTGAGAATATAAGCATGACAGTTTAATTTTCTATCTTGATGAAAACTTTATTCCCACAATTTTTTGTGAAAATAATTTCCTAATACATTTTTTTGAGATCAAGTAGTTTGATGGCTAGAAATTCACCCTAATAAATTGGGAATTTTAGGTTTAAATCCGACCTCTGCATATTTCAATGTCTCTGTTAACTAAGATATGTTCACATGGACTTTTCTATTATATTTTAGGGAAATGCTAACTTGTGCCATAAGACACAAGTTAATGACTCAAATATAGAAATAATGTATTGGAATGTGTGCATTAAATTTAATCTTTAATGTTTAAATGAATTGAATGCACAAAATTTAAGAGAATATTTCTTTTTTTTGGATTTTTTAACATGTGCGGTACAAGTTAGCATTACCCTATATTTTATACGCAGAAATAAAATTTAATAAACTTATAACAAATACGAGAATGTATATTTCTAGGTGGATTTTAGGGTGAGGGTCCAATTAGGTCCCTCACCGGTGAACCACGAGAAAAACACCAATAGATTAAATAAGTGGTTCAGATTTATTTAAATTAAAAGAGGGAACATATAGAACTGCTCACATTCAATCATATCCTGCAATGGTTTCACCCGTTGTTAACCGTAATTAATTGTTACGAACCGAACCGAACCAAACCATTACAAATCAATTAATGAAGCATGGATCATGAAAACGTTAGTGAGTAATAAATCATTGTTTTTTGTTTTGTATGTGTGTGTGTGATGATTGAATAAATATACTTTGTTGCATGATATCCATCTATTGTGGTTTGAGATTAACTTGTTTATTGGATCCTGATTTGTGTGTTTGAGTGTTTCAAAATCAATCAACCATTTTGTTCATATGATGTAAATGGTATATGTATTCTGTGTTCCTTTTCAGCTGTGAAATAATTTTAGCTTTGAAGCTACTTAGGGGGTTAATTAATGGCTTCAAGGCTACATCCATTTATCCGTTGCATCTGTTTGCCTATTTGTTTTAGCTTTTGTAAGGTTTCGGGCAGGATTTTAGTACACAGTTTGTAAGTACCAAGCATCTAAACGGGAGTGGAACATATCATTTGAAGAGGTAGACTCGCCATCAGTGAGCTTCGATTGAAGAGGTGAAGATTGAAGATGGTGAATTTGATTGAATTTGAAATGGAATTAGGGTTTAGAAAAAGTGTTCAGATTTTTGTGTGAAAAGGAATTAATTGATTTGTAATGGTTTGGTTCGGTTCGGTTCGTAACAATTAATTACGGTTAACAACGGGTGAAACCATTGCAGGATATGATTGAATGTGAACAGTTCTACATGTTCCCTCTTTTAATTTAAATAAATCTGAACCACTTATTTAATCTATTGGTGTTTTTCTCGTGGTTCACCGGTGAGGGACCTAATTGGACCCTCACCCTAGAATCCACCATATTTCTATCATATTATTCTCAAGAATATACAACAATAACTTGAAACAAACACATCCTAATATAATAACACTAAGCTTATTTTTACAAACCGTAATGGTGCTTATTAAATCTAAATTTCATAATATTTAAAGTAACAAATCAATGGTCCTAAGGGCTTGTACCACGGTGAAACAAAATTATTTGTCCCATGTTAGCCACCATTAATTGATCTATATCTATGATAGACAAATTTAACATTGGTGCATTGAATAAAAGGACTCAAAACTTCAAAAATTAGGTGCTATATGGTATACGTAATGTAGAATTGTTTGAAACAAACACGGAATTTGGAGCTACCTTTTTAAGTTGGAGTTTTCCTTTTGCCAAGATTTTATGCCAAGTCATAAATGGTATTTTCTCAATTGCAGAACTTTGCTACTTCAATTATAGTTGCATAATGGTTCGTTGGTATTTTAGAATGTTTGTATGTGCGGTGAATCTATTCATTCAGTAAAAAACAACAAAATAGTCTGACTCCATGTGAATACGTGGATGACCTTAATTGCTTTTGGTCGGGTCTAGTCTTGTCCATTTCCTTTTCTATATGGTGATTAGTAGATGGTGTATATTACATTTAAGTTATAATAATTAACTATTTTAATTTAAGTACTAAACATATTTTCTTATATTTATGCAAATTTATGATTTGAGTGATGTATTGTTCATCTCATGTTTTTTTTTAGTGATGTATTGGTTTAAAATTAACCGTTACATATATGCTCTTATTCTTCGGCTCTTACTCAAGTAATTAATAAAAAATGTCGCCAATTTATATTAAACAATTACTTCCCTTGTGTTCTTTTTAATTGTCATTTTTTTTCTTTCACATAAAACAAAGACAACCAATCAATTTTACTACTTTTAATACAGTAATTTTTCTTTGTTAAAAAGAAATAATAAATACAGTAATTTATCTTTTTCTTACAATAGTCTTGACCATTTAATATTTTATTTTATATATTACCTCTTTACGATAAATGATTTTAGGTTTTATTGACAAAACAACATATAATCCATTGAATTTTGCTAACTATAGATAAATAGAAGAAGAAAAAAAAATTCTTTGAAAACAACCGTTAAAGGGAAGGAAGGAGTATAAATTTACACTGCAACACAATTCTATGGCTGATTATTCACAACCATATATCTCCTACGTACCAATTTGGAGTACCTTACATTTATTTCAAGAGTTGCAATTCTTTAATATCCAAGACTTAAAAAGCTGGGTTTGACCCATGAGCTTAGCTCATTTGGTAAGGGATAATGCACAATATGTGCAGGGATCGTGGTTCGAACCCTGGACACCCTTTTTATTCATCTTTGAGGTAAATTTCTCTAGCCACTAGGCTACTTGACAAAAAAAAAAAATCTGGGTTTAATCCAACCAACGTACGGAAGGTAAGGAATCCAGAGGTATTAAATGAGGTGAAATAGACTACTCATTTTTTTTCCTGTTAATTAACCTTCTGATTTTCGGAAGAAGTATCTCTAATAGTTCAGAGTTCGTAAGGTAAGTATAACTTGATAAAGAATTACTCAATTCCCTAAAAAAAAGAAAAGAATTATTCAACACAAAAATCAAACCCGAGCTCTCATAAATAATTCGTCATCTGATAGAGCTTTTAACTACTTAAGCACAATTATTTTATTAAATAGACTACTCATTTGAACATTAAGTAGAGTCAGTATGATCTACAAGTAAGAGTAGTGGCATTCTCATCAAAAGGATAAGTAAGTTCGCAATCCAATGATAAAGTGAAAAAAAGTGTTTTTTTCTGCGCATATTCCCAGGTTAGGATATGCATATAATATTATAGGTTACAGTTTCTAATCTATAGGATTTATTCTGGCTTCTGTAGGACTACTAACTAGACTATTCTCTCCGCTAAAAACGTAGGAAGGAAATCTGTGCGAAGGCTTTCTGCGGGTAAGGCAATTATGTCATATATGAATGATAACACTATCATCCACGTAGCACTCCCGAAACTTCTCTTATAACATTACTCCCTCCGATTTAAATTATAAATCGTTTTGACCACTTCATATGTATTAAGAAATATAAATAATTTTATATAACAAAGAGAAATTATATGTTGCTTTACAAACTTATCTGATGAAAGATAAATTAAATAATTAAAAGAAAAAGAGAGTAATAAACAGAAAATTAACTGTGGATGATAATGTTTATGGCCATTCATGGATTAAAATCCTCACACGTGAAAAAAAAAGATGAAATAATGTGAATTAAGACAAAGGAGCAACAAATGAACCATTAAATATTTTTTGAATGACAAAATCAATCATCGTAAATAAAACATTTTGTCTGACTAATTATCAAGGGGATACAACTAATTATCAACATCATTTAATGATCAATGAAGCATACAACTTCTTAGTTGTTGTTTCTATTAGCTAGACCATCCGTTCATTTTGATGAGGTTATGCAAATCAGTGAAATGACAACTAGTTTATAAAATATATTTTCATTTTGTATGTATACAATAAGAAATAGAGTTAATTAAGTTGAAGCTTTAATCGTCAATGCAAAATTGGAGTGATTTAAGTTGAAGATTGACTGACACTGGTTAGCATTTTCAATTTTTAATTTAGATTAAAACAACGAGAATGAAGAATCTAATTATTATTATTTTATTTTTATAGAAATGAAGAATCTAATTAATATAAGTAATACCTTAGATAATTAAGTTGTAACATTGACAATATGATGACTCAATTCTTCTTGGAACGTAGACACCACTATAGTCAATATGGTTCATTAACTCTAAATAACCATATACAACCTAAATTGGTAATCTATTATTGGCTAACCTTTTTTTTCCTGATCAGAAATTCATGCTACAACATACCAATACACAAATTGTTATGATGAATTATCTTCCAATCAAATCCAACGTGTCATCTCAAACTTCAACATTCATCTCTTATAATGTAAATTATAACCTCATATATTCCCTACCCACATACCTTCCCACCAAAAGCTACCCTTTCATGGGAAAGGCTGGGATAAGGAGGGGACACACCAAAAAACATCACCACAATGAGTTTCAATTGCCTTACTTGTGGCCAAATTAAAAGGGAAAATTCTGAAGGAGATTTTAATAATTACCCAGAAATCAACAAGTCTTCTAGTAGAAATGTTCGAATACAAGTTGATAGAAATTGGTCAGGGGATATATGTCCACCACAACGTGAAGGTGGCGGCGGCGCTATGGCAAAGATAAAAGCAGAACATCGTCGTGCGAATAGTGCCGGAAATGTTGGGCCAAGATTGTTAAGGAGCAGTGGAATGAGAAGGGATTGGCGTTTGGATGAATTGCTTGGACAGCAAGAAAATGGAGTTGGATGCCATTGATGAAATATTTCACTAAATTAAAAAAGAAAAATCATTAAATGTTACACAATCAATGTAAAATTTGACGGTCAGATTTCAATAATTCAAATCATCTCTAATATTGAAAGGGCCTAATTTCTAAGAGGAAAAAAAAACTTATAATGTTATTTTCTCTTCGAATTAGTTTTTTTGATATTGGAGAAAATCCAAACTCAAACATCGATGGTGTTTTTCATGTATCGTGTATATGTTAGGTTCTTTGGTGGTAAGGTTGTGGGAGGTGTAAAGAGAGGGAAGAAGGATTGTTCATTATAGTATATGGAGTTTCAAGTGCCTAACAAATTATGGAGAGTGCTTTTTTTTTTTGCACCAAATTTGTTATTATTTATTTTTTTTGTTTTGTTTGGTTTGATTTATTCTTTTCCCGATGAAGATTCTTTCCAATTTGTTGATATTTATAGTTATATTTCATATAATTTAACTTAATTGTCAATGCAATAGTAAAATAAATGAGGAAAACTTAACTTAAAACCCAAGTGGTTGGTGTTCCTGCAGACAGCCTCAAGGAACTTTGCCATCGATTTGAGGTTTGGTATTGTGTTTAGATCAAATGACTTATTTTATCTTTTATTTTTGGTCTCTCCTCCTTTATTATTCATTCATTCGTTGCAATAGGAAGATGGACAAATATATATTCATATTAGAGAGTTACTCTTCACGCTTCAACAATTTCTCATTTCCTTCATCAAGCGATACTTAAGTGTTGTTGGTCTCTCCAGCAGTAATCAAGTATCGATCGGTATTTTTAATCGACTCAACCGATTTAAAAAGGAAGTTAACTGCCGTTGAAGGTATTTTGGTAATTTTAGAGTGGTTGAGAGAAATATTAGAAGCCTAAATATATTATGGGTTGAACTTTTAAGATAGTCCTTTAGATTAGTTCTATGTCTAATAAATATTTTATGATATTATAAAGCACCACAAAGTATGATGAGGTTTGTAAGATAGTAAAACGAGGCGTAATTAGAAATCTACAATGGTAAAGTTGGCTTACTAGTACTACATAGGTATATGCATATTGGGTCAATTGGTGGTTTCAATATATAATGTGAAAAACAAATTATTATTATTTTTTAATTACTTTTTTAAGCAAGAGAGGCATTGAAATGTTTTTTTATTGTCTTGACCATCCAATCTTGAAGGGAAAGTAACCTAGTAGTAATCTAAAGTTCATTTAAAAGGTAAGTAAACTTGTTTAAGATTTTTTTAAATTTTTAACGAGGTTTAAATTTAAGTTCTTTCAAACGATTCATTTTAAACTGAAGTACATTAACCACTTGAATTCATCACAATTCGTTATTAAAATCATTTATGATAAAAGAGGAAGTTTTGTACAAAAGGATCGATGAAAATGAAAGCTCTGAAAATCGACCAACAATTTTTGGTATACTGTTGTTTTTGTTGCAGAAATTAGGTGATCAACAAAGATCAGAATATACTATTATACAAAATCATCCAATACACTTTCCCTTCCCTGCATCTTGTTATTTTAAAAAATAAAATAAAAACTAGTACTAGGAAATAAATTCAAGTACATTATAGGAAACAAACAAAATGATGTCATTCAATGCTTTTTTTTACCTATTTGTTGTACATTAAAGTTTTGTATGGCATACATTAACAATGATACCAACCAAAAAAAATTTAATGATAAACGTTAGTATGTTAATTGTTATATTAGTTTGTTCTTTTTGTGTCCCCGTGAGCTAAGCTCAGTTGGTAAGGACAATGCATAATAAATGCAAGGTTTGAGATTTGAATCCCGGACACCACAAAAAAAAAGTTTGTTCTTTTTGTCGGGACTTAAACCCTGAACCTTGAACTCATTTATCTTAACTTAAACCAGTTAAACTACCCAACGCCCCACCATTAGCTTTCTTGAATGGAACAAGCAACCAGAATCATAATTGGTGCATTCTATGATCAAAAGTAGATTTTAGTAAGACTTCTTTTTACTAAAAAAGTGATATTCATTCAAAGAGTATAACAAATACAAATTCAACATCATTAAAAACAAAAAAAAAGATGAATTCACAAACAAACTCACAAGATTTAAATTAATAGTATGCAATGACCAAATTCCTATAAATAATATAACAAAATCAAACTGAATGAAATACTCATATATTCAGATGTGCAACGTTGACACCTAAGTCATTGATTAAATTTGCAATTAATTGAAACTGATCTTTCAATTTAAACCAAATGAAACACCGCAACAAAACAAAAAAATCAAACAATACTGCAGCCAAATGATAAACAAAACAATGTCGTGGTTAGACGACGTTATAAAAATAAAACACAAAAGAATGGATATTGAATTCTAAAGCGCCTCTCAATTACAACAACCTCAACTAGGTTATAAATTTCCTCATGATTGGAGAAGGGCTAGTGTGCAAAGCTCGCAAAACAAAATGTTTTTTTCTTCTTTGGAGGTACTCAAAATGTTTATTATAATATTGAATATAGATAAGCAAGGACCTCTAGCAACTCTACTACCGCCTTTCCTACCAAAAAGTGAACCCAATGGAAAGAAATAATATAAGGTCTTGAAAGGGCGACCTTAAAAAGAATTGCCCTCTACTCTAGGACTTTAGAGCCATCAACTGAGGGTTGATAGACTAGAAGAACGAACATGGATTCGAGTTAAAGAGTCTCAAGACTAAGCCTTCCACGATTAAGATACGCAAATCAAGGTTCTTACACAATAATGGATTACACGAGCTCGATCCAATTGAAAGTGATCCCTAAAATAGTCCTTAAAAGCATATTACTCCTCTATGTGCTCAGAGACTCTCTCCTTGCTTGAGGGAAGATGTGTGGTTCATTGCTTCAGTCGCGGGATGAACACTTGAATTCCAAGCAAAGGAAGATGATTCAGTGGAGTAATACACTGCGTGGGACATACCAAGTCAGCTGAACGCCGTGATAGATGAGTCAGTATGGGGTTAGGTGCACCTCTCAGCCAGTCGACAAGTCAAAAATATTATAATTTTGGTTTAATAAAACAATGATCATTAAGGAAATACAATCTACTAAGCACCTCCCATGGTCAACACTACTAATGTTTATTTTGTATATCCCATTGTGCCACATTATGTTAAAACAACTCATACATTTTTTAACTCCTATAGTGAACTTTAAAAATCTCATATTAGGTCCACATCTTTACTTATATATTAGAATTATATTTATATATTCCAACATATTGTAACTTAAGCAAGGCATTTTATTTAGCTGGGTCCACAAAGTAATGTCACTTCAGAAAGTAACGGTTACTCTATTATGGCGGACTCCAGCGGAAAAATGACCAAAAATCTCATATGGAACAAGCTTAAAAATCATAATCTACCCAAAGTTGCAGAACTTCATCTGAACAACCAGAAACTCACACATTCATTCAGCATCAAGTTTAAGAAATCACAAGAAGAAGATCATTGTACGAGTTGAATATTACAAAATGTTGTAGATGACAACATAGAAAGTAGAAGTTAATACACTGTTATAAATTCCTACTATATTGAAGTCTACTATAGCAACAACTATTTTCTTCAATATGATAAAAACTCTTAACAATAGCTATATCTCAATGACTCTCTTCGAAAGTTGAAATTGATGAAACTCAGTACATTAAAAAAAGACCATGAAGCAAGATAGCTTAATTGTAATTTTGTAAATCATCTCCGAATGAGAGTTAGACACCTCGTTCAATAAGGGTGCATAATTTGTAGGTTAAATATGTTTTTGGTCTCTATATTTTTCCCTTCTTTGACAAATAATCCTTACATTTCAATAAATGTTTTTAAAATCTTTACATTTTTCCTCCGTTAACACAAATAGTCCCTGCTGTTAAATAATTAACGAGAAGCTGACATGGCAGCTAGTGGACCCCATTTTTTTTAAGGGTTATATGTTTTTGGTTCTTATATTTTGCGTGACTTTGAAGAATAGTCCTTGCATTTCAATAAATGTTTTTAAAATCCCTACATTTTTTCACCGTTAACAAAATTCGTCCCTGTCGTCTATTTTCATTGACCGGACAAACGGAAAATGCCACATAGATGCCACCGAGGACATTTTAGTAATTTCCAATAAAGTGCATGGGCCTAATTCACCTTTACCCAAAACTTTACTCACAAAAATTCCAACTTTAACTCCGATCTAGTTCGTCATTGTCAATTGCAGTTTGAATGGTTCCCTGACAGCGTGAGGGAGAAGAGGATGTCGCTGGCAGTGACAAGAGAGAGAACATATCTGAGCAAATTGATGGTGGAGAGGACGGTGGTGGTTGAGGATGGGTGTATGAGGCTTATGGTGGTTGGGGAGAAATAGAGAAAACGCGGAGAGAGGATGAAGATGAGAGAGAAGGTTCAGCTGAAAAATCAATTATGCCTCTGCACTTTATTGGAAATTACTAAAATGTCCTTGGTGACATCTATGTGGCATGTTCCGTTTGTCCGGTCAGCGAAAATGGACGACGGGAACCAATTTTGTTAACGGTGGAAAAATGTAGGGATTTTAAAAACATTTATTGAAATGTAAGGACTATTCTTCAAAGTCACGCAAAATCTCAGGACCAAAAACATATTCAACCCTTAAAAAATGGGATCCACTGGCTGCCACGTCAGCTTCTCGTTAATTATTTGACAGTAGAGACTATTTGTGCTAACGGAGGAAAAATGTAGGGATTTTAAAAACATTTATTGAAATGTAAGGACTATTTGTCAAAGAAGGGCAAAATGTAGGGACTAAAATCATATTTAACCCTAATTTGTAAATCCTCTCTTAAATGACAGTTAGAAAAGTCTTTTAGTTTTATATATATATATTCTCTCGACAAAATTTGAGTTAGGCACTCCTACGAAAATTAAAGTATTGATTCAATCCCTCATTCACCCCTTGAAACAACAATTTGTAAAGGTAATAGAGAACATTTGTAACAATTGGGACAATCACTGCAAGAAAAAATGCATTTTGTGACTTTTAAAATGGCTGATTGCGACTGTTGGTTACCAAGTGCAAGAAAGTAAACTTCTTAAGCAGAAAAATAAAAAAGTCAGATCAATATTCAGACTATTCTTTAACTCGACTTAGATATTGGGTTGTTGGTTAAACTTCGAATCATCCATTGTACCACATGAATTAGTGTTTCTAGACTATATAAGTTTCAAGAGGATTGTGACTCTTCCTTCGTATTTTTTCATTCATATTTTTCCCTAAAATTTATGAATTCTGCCTTTCTCACATCATGTTTTGCTCGCTCCAAACCAAACTTCTCAAAATACCCTTGCATGAGTTAACTCACGCAAGAGTTACACATGAAAAAACACCCGCTTGAGTTAACTCACGCAGATGTTAAACATGAAAAAACACCTGTTTGAGTTAACTCGCGCTACGTGAGTTAACTCGCGCTGGGTTTTACCACTGCGTGAGTTAACTCACGCAAGAGTATTTTGCGAAGTTTGATTGGGAGCAAGCAAAACGTGATGAGAGAAGAGCATAATTCAAAATTTATTTGGAACTACGAATAGTATATATCATTTGCACATATTTTATTTTATAGGTCCAACTAGAAAGCTACCTGTAACACCCCGTTTTCTCAACAATGTAAATAATACAAATAATCAGAGTATTCAACGTAAAACGGAATGTCACACTTCTTTTAAAACATAAATAGAGCAAAGTTACTATTTATCAAAATAACCCTGTCAAAAATTCATTTATATCGCAGCGGAAAATTATTTCAAAATCAACAACTTTGTTCAACAATCTTTGGCACTACGGCCTCAACATAAATA
>Ga0228710_1010957_pt1 | contig 11918 bp, 3 predicted proteins | sample MedpolnodulmetaG_FD_177995 | JGI IMG/M metagenome (GOLD analysis project Ga0228710, IMG submission 177995) | Root nodule microbial communities from Medicago polymorpha collected in Santa Monica, California, United States - pink nodules | ecosystem: Host-associated > Plants > Roots > Nodule...
AATAAAATTAATAGAATAGAATATTCGGTCATTATTGGCTATTATCAGTTCCCTGTAAATAGGCTGTATCATAATTAGTAAGTTGACCAAACGTTTGTATATATTCCATTCAAATCAATGAGAAAGGAAGCATTCTATTATCTTACAGTGAGTACTGCTATGCTTTGAGCTCAGTTATACTGGTTTCAGATTTTTGAGAATTTCAATCTCAATATGCAAATTGGAATCCTAATAGAAAGAGCACATAATGGTGGAAAATTTACAGCTGAAGCAACCTGTATCTGATTTTGATAAATGGTTGCCAGAGAGTGCAACAGATTCTCGGTGAAAGGATATTATGAAGATCTGTGATATTTGCATTTTCCCAATGATTTCAACAATGAATTATTGAAGGCAGTGCAGAGATTATGGCTCACATCAGTGCCAAAGAAAAAATGTGTTTGGTTTGAGACTCTTACAAGATAGACTTCCTAACCGGCTCGATTGTGAGAATTCCCTATGGACATTCCATGATGCGATCCCTCAATCTTTCGATCTCGGTCAAATGTTCGCAGTTCCGCTCAATGATCCATTGGCAGAAACATCACATCACCCGACCTTCAGCTTCAATATTCCTGGTTTCTGCATCATCATCTTTGATCCCAGCAGTGATGAGTGCTGATTTTTCTCCTCTGTGGCTACAATTGGATAGAGGAAATTTAGGGGTTTCCAGCTTCTTGTCTCTGGCATTGGATTTGAGTGACATCCATAGCATTGTCTTCTATGGAGACCATTGCATATAGGAAATAAGAGTATCGTTTGGGCACAATCACAATGTATTGTTTGTCCTTGCAGCATTTTCAACTAGAAAATTTGCTTTAGTCGCAATTTGTTCCTGTTATATCCACAATTTGATTAATGTCTACTTTAATAGTTTATATTTTTTTTGTATTGTCTACTTTTATCCATTTTTAATTGGTTACTAACACTGATTATCTATCTATCTATTCTATATATAAAACAAACTTGTCTATGTGACACCTCTATATGTAACAATTTCACCCTTTGCTTAAAACCTCTTCTCAAGCTAGGATTTTGCCTACATGGCAGCTCTCTATAGTTTTTCCAATAATTGAATTTTATGCTGCATAATTCATGTAAAAAACAATTAATTTATTTAAAGCTTAATTAATGATTTGGTCCCTTAGATTATTTGTTGGTTACATTTATTAACGTTACAATTTGATCCCTTAAGTTAGTATCTGTTAGCCAAATAAATCCTCATTATCGGTCTTTTTCTAAAACGTTACATAGGCACATGTGAACGGTGACGTGACAACTTGCAATGTGTATCCACATTAGACATTGGGTAAACGCTTTTGACGGTGGGGATTGATTTGGTTGACGGAAGATGACTTAAAGGGACCAAATTGTAACATTAATAACTTATGGGACTAAAATGTAACCAACAAATAACTTAAGGGACCACATCACTAATTAAGCCTTTATTAAATTAATAATTAATGCTGCATATGAAGTGGTGTTGCATTCACAAGAGAGAAAAAAAATCATGAACCACAAAACAAAACCATTCCATCGCAAAGAAAAAAGAAATTTATTAAAAACAAGAAAAGAAAAACGGTTAATTCATTTAACAACTAATTGATTTGGTTTTATTTTTTAAAGAAAAAAACGGCCACTCATTTGCTTCCTTTTGTAACTGCAAAAAAATATATGGTCACTCATTTGCTTTCTTTTGTAACTGCTCTATTCTTCATGACTGTACTTTCATATTCTCATCATATTTCTACATTTCTTCCTTTGGTTACCCACATAACGACAATTAAAATCGCATATTACTGCTAACTGTAACCGTAAAAAATATATAGAGTTGTGCATTCACAGCCTTTATATAGGGGTGAAATATCACTCCTCCATTTATACATTTGAGCTCATTTTAAACTTCCAATAAAAAAGCCTTTACTAAAAAATGTCCAATAAAAAACATTGCTAGCAAGTAAGTCATTCCTTTTTGTTGCAGCACAATAAAAATAAAAAAGTCATTCCTTTTTGTTTTTCTAATAATTTTATATTGCATATTCATGTTGTGCGGCAATGTCATCAAGATAAGTGAAACATTTTCTACACTTTTTTACCACCTGCATGATTATTTGTTCTTTGTAGTAAACTTATTGTAACTAAATTTGTTAATTGTAGGAAGCAAAACCATGATTGCTCATGTTTAAAAAGTGAGGAAGATTTAGAGGAGAATATAAAGAGGTGAGTTTTGTCTATCCCTTAAAATAACTCTTTTCAGACTAGAGGATACCTATCTTTATAAAGGAAATTCTGAATTATTTTACCAAAAAATAAACTTTACGTGTTTTTCTAAAATCAACAAATGGTTTAAATAAGCTCGAGTTTTTTATGGTATTCTTTAAAAAATAAACTGAAGCCTTATTCTTTCTTTTTTTCTTATAAAAAATACATTGCTTTTAAATAGATTAAATATCACTTTGATGTTGCAACCAATGATATTGGATTGATTTATAAGAGAGAGTAGTATATTTGAGATAAATATATGACCTTATTACTTTTGAGCATTTAGTTCCTTGCCATTTCAACAGCTAAATCAATCCAATATCATTGGTTGCAACATGAAAATGATATTTAATCTATTTAAACGCAATGTATTTTTATTTTTTTTAAAAAGAAGGAAAAAGGCTGAGTTTATTTTTTAAACAATAACATAAAAAACTCGAGCTTATTTAAACCATTTGTTGATTTTAGAAAAACACAAAGTTTATTTAAACCATTTCAACTTATACTCTCATTTTAACACTAATTGTTGATCTTCTTCTACCTTTGAAAGTGTTAATCGTCTTAATCAAGATATTGACAAACATATGTTAAAATATGAGACAAAAATAATGGATTTCCCCAAAAATATGTATAAAGAAAAGTGTTACTATCATTATTTTGTTGGGAAAGTAAATATATAAAGAAGTATGTGGCATTTGTACCCAAAAAAAAGTATGTGGCATTAAAAAGTCAATAAAAAACATTAACTATTATGAATATATATTTTTAAAATTTATAATATAAACCAATATCATTCTCCTACTTTAACCAACAACTAAACTACAATAACCACATAATTGTTTTGCATTAACCATTGATTGTGTGGTCAAAGGGTTGAGAAATTGAAGGAGATTAAGAAAAGGTTATGATTCGATCGATGTTGATAATATTACCCCTTCCCCTCCAACAATTTTCTAACAACTTAAATTCATCTAAAAAAAATATATTATCATTTATTATTTAAAAATATTAGTTAAATGTATGGTCATCAAACTTGTGCAGCACACGATAACCTTTGTCCTTAAGATTATATGAATAAGTACATATGCCTATGTGAATCTATCTATCTATCTATATCTTTTATCTATCTATCTATCTATTTATATCTAAAGTAAACTTAGGTTAACCATATCCAAGCATTATGCCTTTGTGACACTTTTAAAAGAGTAAACTTGAGTTAATCCGAAACAAGCATTGTGATGGTGTGGCAACTCTACGTAACCTTCTCATCCTCTTTTAAACATTTTTTTTAGACTAACATTTTGCTAATGTGACAACTATAAATAATATTTCATGACTTGTTTCAATAGAGATTGAATGCCAATTCATGATTCTAAAATTTATTTAATCTACATTGATGATGTGGCAACTCTACGTAACCTTCTCATCCTCTTTTAAACATCTCTAAAAATGAAAAGAGGGGTCTTAATGTTTTTTCAGTGTCATGTGGCATTAATATCCACCTAACCAAGACATGCTTATCGATTCTAAATTGTTATAATTGCTCTATATCACGTCTTATAATGTGAGTTTGCTTACTTCGATCCAGGTTGTTGGTTGTCTATTCATTGAAATAAACCATCTTTAGACAATACAAGCCATGCCAGCAAGAATCCAAAATTTAATATAAAGATATATAAACTATGATTGAAGAAAAAAATAGCATGCCTTCAAAATTGGAGCTTCAAATTGCAACACAAATTTGTAGAATTCAACGTCTTGCATTGAATGATGAATGATTTGGAAGTCCATGTGATATGTCTTGAAAGTTTACTTTTAAGATTGAACATAAACACTAACATATGGTTTAGACCGTGTGTTATACAACAACCATGCCTCAACACATTATTTCATTTCATTTTCGTCGCTTAAATCACAAATATAAACATTTATTAATTATATGTTTCTATATAATTATTTATCTCTCTAATTATATTTATAAATAATGCATCTTTATACAATTTATAACAATTTTTCAAATGTTGTAAGATGGACACGTATTATAATCAAATCCGTGCAACGCACGGGCTTCCACCTAGTTTACCATTAAAACATAATGAAGAATTTACAAGAGGTAAATCAAACTGATATAAAGTTACTGTATATAGACTACAACATTTATTAGATTTCAGTTTTGATTAGGAATAACGGCTGAAAATGTGACTTTTGACGTTCGAACAAAATATCAATAAACTTTCAAATCATTTTTAGGTCTGTGGACTTTCAAGTTACGCATTTGACTTTTGGACCTGGTAAAAAAAATATTTGAAATAAGTCCTTGCAAAAGATTTCAAAATTATTGTTGACACATTTGATAAAGTTGAAAAACACATGTAAAAGACGAAAAGCGTGGTGGCAGTTAACTGCCGATACTCTGTTATAAGAACAGAACAGACATAGGAGTTTCCGAAACTCCATTGTCGCGTTTTTGGAATTGTTACGTGCGATTTTCAGCAAGCATAAGCCATTCCAAGCCAATTTCAATCACAAAATCAAGTAAGTGTTTTGAATCCAATTGCATTGGTTTTTTGTTATTGAATTGTTAGATTTATTGGAATTTTTTTGACATATTTAGGTTTTGTTGATTTTAGATTTGATGATGATTTTCTATTGATTTGTTATATGTTATTTAGAATAGAATTGTGTTAGAAAATGTTAGGAATTGTTAGAAATTGTTAGGTATTTGAAATTGTTAGGTATTAGAAATTGTGTTAGAAAATGCTTTGATCTGATGTTTGCACCGTGTAGAAATGTCTCAGAAACAGGGCGATGCTGCTAAATTAAAAAAAATGAGGGTGAGAAGAAGAAAGAAAAATCGCCTATGACATGACATGAAATTGAATTTGATGGTTATGTAAAAAAGAAGGATTCGAAGGTGCTGGTGTACAATCAGTCGAGGTTGAGGAGGAGCAGGAGGACATGCTATTTTGGTCCTCAGCCAAAAGCAGGTGCCCCAGGGACTGTCGAGGACAACCCAATTTACTTGAGTGACGAGGAAGATGATTGAATGCAATGGCTTGTAATGCCTAATTGTTTGGGATCTTTTTTCATGTTTTTTTATATGTCGCACACATTTTGCTACATTTTGCTTGACATTATGGTACTTTGAATAACATCGTGTTTTGAATAATTTCGATTAAAGTCGCGTATTGAATAATTTCGATTAAAAACTGCGTATTCGAATAAAGACTAATTAAGTCTAACGTGAATTCGAATAAAAATTGCGTAATGAATAAATAAATTTGAAAAGTGAATAAATAAATTATTTTTCCATTCAAAACCACATGTATTATGCAGAATCAAATATATATGTTATGACATCAAATTCCCTCATATAAGACGAGTCATCACATAAAGAATCTGGTGCATTCCATGAGACTCGTCTTATATGAAGGATTTTGATATCATAACTTAAAAGTTACATTACATTACATAAAGTTTCTAAATATGTCCTATCATTACATTACATTACATTCGGGTTGCAACTTCCAACTACAACAATTATCTTACCTCTTAAATAGGGTAAATTCAAACTTGTTAAACAGCAGCTCTCAATCATTCACCTGGAAGTTCTATTGTTCCATTCAAAAGATTAAATTCTTGTTAGGTTTGGTTTAAATGATGGTATTCAAGTGTTAAAAGAATGAGGTGCATTCCTTTGACACTTCAATACCTTCATCTAAACCAGCATAACAAGAATTTAATCTTTTGAAAGGAAGAATAGAAATGATGGGTTAAAGCTTGGGAACTGCCGTTTAACTAGTTTGAATTACCCCATTTCTGAGTAAGACAATTGTTGTAGTTGGAAAGTGCATTCCCTACATAATCACGATCTTCTGGCGGAATCAAACATGATGTGCTCCCAAAATATGCTCCTCACGTTATCGTCGATCGTTAATTTCACCCAACTGAATGATATTCTCCCATCGTCGAGCGTTGGACGTTTATACCGAACATATTCCACCCTCCTTGTGTCTCCGGGGTTTACTCCTTAGTTGAATTCATTCAGTTGATCCTTGATACCTCTTAACGTGACACCAATGTGCCGAACCTTCAACCTCTGAGGTTCTCCACCGTTGAATTGTGCATGAACGTCGAACATATCGACTATTGCTTCAAATCTACACAATAAGAAATTAAAAACAATCAATAAAAAACTCATTCAAACATTTCATCGAACACTTTGAGTGCAAAATAAATCATATACTCTTACATGTAAATCTAATTAAAAACTAAAATAAATATAAAACACCAAAATTAAAAATAACCCTAAAATCCTAAACTATAACATAAACATCATGCAAACATTTTAACTAAATTAATCAACTTACATCTCCTTTAAAAATGAATTATAACATATAAATCTACTAAAAAAAAAAATTTAACAACTAAAATGTAAGTTAATAACACTATGATTACTTACTTTTGATTTTGTTGAATAAAGTTGGTTGGGGTTTTTAGAGAGATTTTGAGAGAGAATTAAAAAAATTTAGAGATTGATTGAGAGCAATAATGGATGAGAGAGCTTCTGCCAGATTTGTATCAGGATCGTATCGGCAGTTAAGTGCCGATGGAATCCTCGGCAGTTAACTACCGCCGGTTCTTTCATTCATCGGCAGTTAATTGTCGACGGGGCTTTTCGTCTTTTACATGTGTTTTTCAGCTTTATCAAATGTGTCAACAATAATTTTCAAAAGATTTTGTTTTTTAAAAAGGTCCTTGGGCCCATTTAAGGTCTTATGTGGTAGTTGCAACCTTTACCACATGGCATTTACGTGTCATTTCAATTAATTAAAAATAAAAAAACAATTTAAAATATGAAAATTAATTTTCAAAAATAAAAAATAAAAATTTTATAAAAAGTTTTAGATTATATAATTTTAAAAAAACAATTTTCGAATAAATAGGATTATATCTTTTTCTTAAATTTATTTTCTAAAAAAAATGAAATTGTTTTTAAAAATTTTCAATTTTTTTAAAATTTATAAGTTCGAAAAAAAAATCAGAAGATATATTTTCTAAATTTAAATTTTTAGTTTCTAATTTTTTCGATTTCTTTTAGTTCTGAAAATCAATGTCCAGATTTTTAGATAAATTTTCTGATTTTTTTATTTAAATTAATTCCATGAATTTTTTATTTTTCTAGAAAAAATAAAAAACTTTTTAAATTCGAAAAAAAATATGTTTTTTTTTTTAATTTAGAATTTGTTTTTCTCATTTTAAAAAAAAAAATTCTTTTTAATTTTGAATTTTTTACTTTTTTAGTAAAAATAAAAAAAAATTATTTTGGATTTTTTATATATTTTTTATGCTTTTTTTTGAAGAATTTACGATTTTTTATTTAAAAAATTAATTTTCTCGTTTTTTAAATCATTTCTTTAATTTTAAAATTTATTGAAATGCCACGTCAGTGTCACGTTGGAAAGAGTACACAGTCAACAAGTGTCACGTCAGCAACAGACTGCCACCTAGCATTTTAAATGGTCCCGAGGACCTTTTAAAATAACAATTTTTTTGCAAGGACACATTTAAAAAAAATTACAAGGACCAAAAGCCAAATGCTCTATATTTGCAAGGACCTTTCATCTATTTAAACCAGACTTAATGAAAAATCTACAAGAGGTGAATCAAACTCCAAATATAGATATCAAGTTACTGTATAAACTACAACATGTACTGGATTCCAGTTTTTGACTTAGAATAACCACGGGAAATGCGAGTTTGGTAGATAAGATTAAATATCAGAAGGACTTTTGAAGTTCAAAAAAAATATCACTTATGCTCTCAATTTATTTTTAAGGCCCCCACTTGGAAATATCAGTTTAATTTTTAGGGCCTCCACATAAACTAGAAAAAATGGCTGGTAAAAGTGCAAAGCCAAATAAAAGCGCAAGGTCCTACTAATAGTTGAATAAGAACTTCATAAAAAAAGTATCATGTCTCTTACGATAGGTGATCTATTCAGGTCTCCCACCGAAGACGGGACCACGATCTATCTGTGTGTGCTATTCTTGTTTACGGTGGTATTAAATATCACAACCTTTTGGTCCCTTTATGTAGTGTTTTTAAGCTATATAATTTCTGAGCTTCAATCCCATTTTCTATCCATTCATGCTTCCCTCAAACTGTAACTTTTTTTTTTCTTCTTCTTTTAATGCACTCACATTACTTTATAGAAATTACATGGAAAGAGGAGTTAGAAAAAGTGATGGTTATTTTACAGAAGATAGGAAATAGAAAGGAAGTTTTTTTAAGAGCCAAATAAAAGCACAGATCCTACTATAATAGAAGGAAACTAGGGACATAAAAATGGGAGAGAGAATATTATGTTTTTTTAATGCATTAGTTAATAAACTAGTTAGCAAATTTATTATGAGATATGGGTCCGTTTGTTAGAGCTTTTTTTAGAATAGATTTTGGTAGTTTATTGTGTTTTTGTTATAATTTTTTTAACAAAGAAATTTTTAAGGAAAGTTTCAAATGAAAAATCGGTTTGAATAGTTTATCTTAAAATGTCATTCTATGTTTTTCACCATTTGGTTATAATTATTTTTGGATACTAAATTTTTTAAAAATCTCTAAAACAAAAAGCTATTTCAAATAGCTTTTCATAAAAATCATTTTTGAAAGATGTCATTTTGAAAAAATATGTAATTTTTACTATGTAAAATCTCGAACAATGAATATTTAAGTTAGTGAATGTCAAAATCTTTTTTTTAACTTATATCAAATGAGTTTAAAATAACTTTTACTATTTTTGAGTAAATTTAAAAAAATAATCCATTTTTAAAAATACAAAGGAAAATTCATTTTTTTTTAAATCTAAAATAGACGGGCCTATACGAAAAGTATGACATTGTTAGTACAAAAGGAGAAATAATAGTTGTGCATATAAAGAAATTGATACCAAATATGGTATCATTTAGTTTTTGTGTATTTTGAAAATGTGTCATAATTATACAAAATAAAAAGTTAATAAAGGATGAAGATAAATATATACAATGTCACTCTATATTTTGATGTATATTTTTTAATAAAAATTAACTAAGAATCATTATTAATAATCATGACAATAATGATCATTTTACAACCGTCCAATACAAAATTTAAACTTTGTCCTTTAAACATGTCTAGTCAAAATTTTACCATAAGTCCTCATGAGGTTAACTCAGTTGGTAGGGACAATGCATAATATATATCACAGTTACTCCCTTCAATTTTATTAATCAATAAGTTTATACATAACCTCATCCATGTTACTACTATAACACGTCGATAATAAACAATATTGCAGTACCTTACAGTAAGGAATTCAAAAAATGTTTCATGGTGATTTTGCTAGGTATATCACATTCTACGAAGCTTAGAAGCATAACACACACACACATATATGTTTACCATTAAAAATAATAAAATTAAACAAGAACCTCCTGCATTGTTTTGACATATTTTTGGTCTATCAGTTTGTAATTTTAGTAACAACTATAATAATAAGGGAAGTAATAATTTTTTTTGGAGTCTAAAAAGCTATTATAAATATTTGAATTTTTCTGTCTGTTTTTGGATTGTGATGGAAAGGAAAGTCCTTCGAGTCTTTGGTTGTACATGATGTGGGATAATTCTTGGTCTATTTTTTAGTGTTTTGCATGGAGTTGATATGGAAATGGATTCCCAGAAATAACAGCACCAATCTAGTCCATCTGATTTAAATCCACAGCTGAGATGGATGGAAACTAAATGCATAAAACTATGGACTTTAAATGCATGGAATCCGGTCCAGTTGATACTACTACTGTTGGAAGCACAACTTAAAGCAAATGTGGGACTCGATTAACATGTCATTTGATGATATTTGAAATGCAAAATGTATCATTTGATGGTGTAATGGAGCTTCATTTTGTAGAATGCTATAACCTTTAAGGATTCACATGTTAAGGAGACAGAAAATTTTACCTTTTTGTTGTCTTTTTCTTTTTCTGTTTTAAGACATTCATTACTTTAAAGAAGTTACATGGAAGATGGTTACTAAATGGGAAGGAAGTTTCCAACTTGGTAAAAGTGTAAAAACCAAATAAAAGCATGTGACATAAAATTAGGGACAAAATATTAAGCTTATTTTATGAGTTTAGTAAATAGCTTTTTATAAGTTATGTTAGTACAGTTAGATAGGTAATTAATCATATAACGTAAACACGTACAATAATAATTGTGTGTTCCATGGTTAATTAACCATTTGGTTCAAGTGGTAATATTTTCAAGGAATGGTTGGTTGCCAATAACATGCAAATACTAACTTGTCTTTAATTAGATGTTTGAATGACATAGCTTGCATTTATTTTTATTTCATGTTATTTAACACACTGATTAATTAACAAAGTGAACAATTACATTAAGCAGAAGAATAAAAGCAGTTGAAAACTAGATATTGTTAAAAGTCTTGTAGTACACTGATATTTATTGTATGATTGGTCCACACTGCTATAGGAAGTGGCCAGGAAGTTTCTCCTTGTTAAAAAGTTACTCATCAAAGACTTCACATCAGTCATCACAGACCACAAAAACTTACTCATTCATATTCTGCATTCTCAAACTCTTTTTTCATCCAATTTCATGGCTATGCAGTCACTTTCCTCATCCTCTTCATTTTCCTATGGATTCACTTACCAAGTGTTCCTCAGTTTTAGGGGCACTGACACTCGGTACGGTTTTACGGGCAATCTCTACAAGGCTCTTATTGACAAGGGAATCCATACCTTCATTGATGACAATGATCTTCAAAGAGGAGATGAAATCACACCATCACTCATCAAGGCCATTGAAGAATCTAGGATTTTTATTCCTGTGTTTTCTATCAACTATGCCTCTTCAAAATTTTGCTTGGACAAACTTGTTCACATTATTCATTGTTACAAGACAAAGGGTCGCCTCGTCTTGCCTGTTTTCTTTGGTGCGGATCCTACTAATGTGCGCCATCATACAGGTAGCTATGGTGAAGCATTGGCTGAGCATGAAAAAAGGTTTCAAAATGATAAGGATAACATGGAGAGGTTGGAGCGATGGAAAGTGGCTCTGAGCCAGGCTGCTAACTTCTCCGGCTACCATGATAGTCCTCCTCGGTACCCAACTTTACTTAAATCCTATTTTTCCCTTTTATATTTTATTTCTTCAACTTCAATTTCACAATAATCTCATCTTAAAGGTTAAATGCGAAATACCTTTTTTTATAAGTTTTTAAACAAGTATTAGTTATTTATATGTCAAAATAGTTAGAAATGTATAATGTATTATGAGTACATGGATGTGATTGTGATGTTGTTACATAGTAACTTATCTTATTGGACATGAATAGATATGAATACAAGTTGATTGGAGAGATAGTCAAATACATCTCCAACAAGATCACTCGTCAGCCCTTACATGTTGCCAATTACCCTGTTGGTTTGCAGTCTCGAGTACAAGAAGTGAAATCGCTTCTTGATGAGGGACCTGTTGATAGGGTCCATATGGTTGGAATTTATGGCATTGGAGGCTTGGGTAAATCAACACTTGCAAGAGCAATCTATAATTTTGTTGCTGAT
>Ga0228710_1010959_pt1 | contig 11916 bp, 6 predicted proteins | sample MedpolnodulmetaG_FD_177995 | JGI IMG/M metagenome (GOLD analysis project Ga0228710, IMG submission 177995) | Root nodule microbial communities from Medicago polymorpha collected in Santa Monica, California, United States - pink nodules | ecosystem: Host-associated > Plants > Roots > Nodule...
AAATCGTGCCACGATTTTCCATCTCATGGATCCTTGCTCCCTGCCAACAAAATCGTGCCACGGTGCCTCAAATCGTGCCGCGATTTTAGGTTTCCTGCAAATCCAATTTGAAGCCAATATACAACATATATTGAATGTACTCGATGAATATACTCAACAATTGTTAATTTGATGTATATTGAATGAGTTAGTGTCAACAATTAATTTGTGTCTTAATCTGCCTTAAAAAAAAATAGTGTCTTAATCCCAATTAATTTTGCAAGAGTTAGTTTCAATATCTAACGATTTGTATCCTATAATTGATGTCCTATAGTTTCAATAAACAGGTTCATACACAACAATATCAATTGGTATAAATAGTATGTACCATAACAGCATACTATTAGGTTCAATCATTCAAATTCTTTCATAATAACATAATGCAACTTTTTTTATTATTACAAAATCAGCCATACCTAATTAACTGCAGAAATACATCTTGCCACAAATTCTAACTTAAAGGCATTACAAAACTACTTACAAAAAGACATAAGGTTCAAAAGTAATAAAATTCCAACATAAAGGCGGTACGAAAGCTGTATACAAAAAGACATACGGTTCCAAAATAAGACATCACATAAGTTGCCCAAAAAATACATTAAATAAACTACCATCCAATATCATGGCCTCCATATTTTCATCTTTTGTCCAGCAATATGAGTTGTTGTTGAATCTTTTTAGCTTGCAACTGCTTGAGCACTTGCACCAGATGTATTTGTTACCACATTTGATGTTGCAGAGACACTATTAGTTACAGGCATTCCTTTTCTACTAACAAGTGAAGAATCTCTAGCTTTCTCATAACCAACTTTGTTCCTTTTCCTTTTCTGTCTTCCAGGAAGTCTCCTTAAAGGAGGTGGTAATATATCACACTCTTTCTGTAGTTTTTTCTTCTTCTTTATATTAGGTAAAACAGAGACATTATATGCTTGTAACTTAGTTCTGTTTGTTGCCCACCTTTCCATTAAATAGCCACTGATATCTTCAAACATTGTAACAATTGGCTTTCCTCTGGGTCCAATTATTACACTATTGAAGGTTTCAGACATATTATTGACTAATACATCACACTTTGAATTAAATGAAAATCTTAATTTCGACCAATGCTTTTGTGGAATCTTCAACAAATATCTATAAGCTTCTTCATTAACCTTCCTTATTTCTTTCATCTCCCTCTCCCTTGCTTGAAAATATGTAACCTTGGTTGCCTTCCACATAACTCCTTAAGTTTTTTACCAGGTGTTTGCCCTGCTTCTTAGTAAACAAACGCTGGTTTCCGAAAACGGTTAACTTGAGAGATCAACCAGTAAATCTCGAGACATATTGTGTTTATGTTTGACAGAAATCACGATCGTTCTTGATGTGAATCAAAAAGTGTAAGAATCGGGACCAAACACGCGTCTATTCCTTGAAGCAGATTGCTAAGAAAAAAAGAGTAAATTGCTAGGATTTAAAGGAAAAGGGTAAAATTGCATAAATGATTTAAAGGTGGTACACAGATTCATACATTTGCAACTTGTATACTCGTTTCTCCTATAGTGCGGATAGTTTGAGCGTGTAAGTCTTGTGTGTATGTGAATTGTGACCCGTTTTCCCTATGGAAAACTTTTATTTATACTAAGTAACTGCCTATACAGAAACCGTCGGATGTAACCGCTAAAAACTACCTAGGTATCATTTGAATTTCAAATAATATCTCTTCGACAGTAATTGCTTTCGGCTCGTCGATGTGGTAACAACTTCTCTTCGATGTTCTGCTTGCTTGTCGAAGCCTCTCCATCGAACGGCGAAACCTCTTAAAGTTCACGAACCCTGTTCAGCTTCTGAGTCGAACTTGATTGACTATAGTTATTGTAGCCTGTCGAAAATACAGGCGAACAAATTGCCCCCCAAAAATGTCTTTTTCGATTGTATCTTCAGATAGAAGAAGAAAGAGACGTTTTTGAATCATGTCGAACGTGTCTTCTCGTCGAGGTAAATGGCGTCATTGCTGTCAATATCCAAAGGCAGTTGAAAAAACCTTTTTATGGTGTCATCAAACCCCACTTAGTGGGCACGTTCCAAATCTTGGGAACCACCATTTCATTCATTTTTACTAACTGTCAAGAACGTCTATTGAGAAATTTGAAGTTTAAAGAAGGCGTTTGCCTTTTCTTTCCCTTTCTTCGAGCTCCCCTCTTTTTATCATGGTCGTCCAACGTCCATTACCCCGTGTCTTGGCATACGCCTAAATTCATCGTTTTACTATACGGGAGGAGGGACGCAGTCGGATGAAGAAAGTTATCAAAGGAAAATCTGGTTCGCTTTGGGAAACTAAAAAGTTTCTTTTCCCTTTAGCAATAGAACAAAATTTGGAGAATGAAAAGTTTCTTTTACGAAGTAATAGAAACAACTGAAATGAAATGAAAAAACCCCATTATCTCCGACCTTTTGAACTTCTCACCTTTCCTAAAAAACACTTTTTCGAGGATGACCACGTGGCTCTGTCTGAATGGTTAGGGAAAAAGTTAAGTATCATTACTCTAACCCTTCTAGGGCTATATGAGCTGATTCCATCCTTTTCTTCGATTTTACTTTATTTCTTCTCTCATTTTTCTGGAGAAAAACCTTCCTGAACTTGTCTCATTTTTCCGTTCTCTAAAAAACTGGAACGATTGAACGATGGTGAACTCATCATTGTTGCGAAGAATGTTGCTACGTTCGGTACTCATCAACTCAGAGATCTTCTGTTTACTTCAAAAGATCTTGCTAGGATCTGCAAAATTCCTGTCGTTCTTAGGGCTTTACCCCCAGATCACGTGGGTTGGCTTAATGGACGACGTTACCGAGGATCTGGCCATCTTTCTCAACATGATGGTTGAGAGTAGACATGCAGATTACTGCATACTTCGCGCAATTATTCTCATGTTTGATCCTGAACCTAATGTGGCGGAGGTCCGTCGTGTGTTAACCCTTGCTTCCATTGCTAAGGCTGAGAATGTTGACTACTTCTTAGCGATGTTAGATGCTTTTGCCGAAGGTAGTGAGAACATCGAAAACGCTATCTCTACCTTTACTAGGCTTTTTAGGGCACAAAAGCTTCATGCTGTACGACTACATATGGTCGGTTGGAAAACTCCCTATTGGATTCACGCCCGTTCCTTTTGTTGGGATCGACAAATGCCTAAAGGCTTGGTCTTCAAGACTTTCTGCGTTTCGAAAGACACTTGTCATGGGGATGGAAGATTGTCAGAGTTCCACTGGCCTACACCTAGGGCTGATTATGAGTATTCTCATACTAAGGTCTGCATCCGCTGTCGGTTTGACAGTGAGTTGCATTTCTTCAGAAGGACATTTTGCCTTGGCCCCTTCTTTTACAGCTTTTAGTTCAACTTCCGGGCTTTTTACTTTTTGTAGTACTTGTCGAATGTTGTGTAACAGAACTTGCATTTAGTGTTTTAAAACTTCGACACCTTTGTACTTTTCCCATTAATGGCTTTAAGTTATTAATGTCATCTTTTATATTTTCGAATCAATCTTGCACTATTTTGATCTCTTGCAGTAATGGCTTATATTTTTTCAAATATTTTCCATTTATGTGCATAATTCGATTGTCGTTCGCTAGCTCTTCGACCTCATATGCATTATTCGAAAACACTTTCAAGACTTTCCATGGTCCCTCTCAACTAGGTATGATATTTCTTTTTGCTGTTTAAGGATCGGTTTCTGTTGGACTGGTTTCATTAGAACAGTTTGAATTGGTGTGCTTTGGAAGTGGGTTATATCTCATGTAATAGCTGAAGTGAGTATTGGATTTGATTTTATTAAATCATAAGGAAAGAGGTTTAAGTTTTGGTGCTTTGGAGGTTAATAGCATATTGGCCGTCATCAAATCTGTTGGTGTGATTTGCTAGATGAAATAATCTATTCTTCTAGTCCTAGATTAAAGCTGTAATCAATGTTATTATTTGAGTTAATTTTTAGATAGTCACAAGCACAAATCCACATACAACAATACATATTAACCTATATTTTCAATAATAATGACAATAAATTAAATTTCTTTTTTGTACCAAAAAAAAATTAATTTTTTTTGTTTACCTTATTTTTATTTGTATATGCGCCTAAACCAATTATATTTGTGGTTGTGACTACAAAAGAATGGCTATATTATTTGAGTGTTGTTGATTTAGATATGCATTGTATTTCTAAGGTATTAGTTGTAGATAATTGCAGTCTAATTTCTTTATACTTTAATAATATCCTTATTTTTTTGGTATACAAATAATAGATATCCTTTTGCCTTTTAAAATAATAAAGTGAGTAACATCAATCAGGGGTGGTCCTAAAATGGCCGGCAGTCCAGGACACCATAATTTTAGGGACATCAAAATTTTATTTTTTTGCCCATATATATATATATATATAAAAGGAGAATTTATATTATTTAAACTGTGTAAAGTATTTACTAACAAAGTTATAGGGACACAACAAAAGTCAAAATTAATAAATGCATATGATTAAATAAAATATTGAATAAAATTAATTAACTACATCCACAGTTGGACACTAAAATTAGAATAAGGATATGAAGTATGAATAATTTAAGAGTCCGAGTTTCAGCTCGTATATATTAACACTCAAAAGTCATATTATTTTACCCGCGTTTATGTGTATCCTTTCTTTCTAATTCTCAATCTCTAATATCTCCATCTCAATTCTGTTAACACTAGAACACAAGCTACTGACATTCGACAACAACCAAAACCAAATCTCTTAAGAGTAGGTACCAAACGATCAAATTATTTATTTAATAGTCATACAAATTTTTTATAGATATATTGGTAAAAAATCAAACGATTTCTTGGAGGAGGGGGAGGAAGAAGAAGTCTCTTCATAGTGGTTTATGAATATAAACATTCAATTATGATCCATGTGTGCTATTGTGTAAAACATGCTCCCTTTAATTAGTAAATTCTCAAGCGTCGAGTGTAAACTTTGAAGCATGAATCCTAGTTTAGAGTCAGTTGGTTCACATTTAAAAGATCCATACTCATATTCTTTTTACACAATGTCAAATGAAAATGTACAATAATCTTTCCGATTCATTTCTTTTATACATGTGTATTTTTTGTTTTTTTTTATAAAGGCACAATCTCATGATTTGTCCAAGACATCCAAATTCAAAGGATCAACCCTAATATCAATAATTGATAGTTTGTTCTAGTTACACCCCTAAATCATCCTATTACACCCAAATTCAATTAATAGTTATGATAATACTGAATCAACCCTTAGGGTCCGTTTGGTTCGGGGGTTTTGATGGAAAGGAGAGGGGAGGGGAGAGAATATTTTAAATTTGTTGTGTTTGGTTCAATTTTTAGAAGGGGAGGGGAGGGAAAGGAAGGGGAGCAAAATCCCTCATAAGCTCATTTATTCTCCCCCTCAAATTGGAGTTTTTTTGGAGGGGAAGGGAGGGAAAGATAAATGAGTTAATGCAATTTTAATTACATTGACATAATTATCCTCATATTTATTTTTAAATGACAAAATCGTCCTTATTAAAAATTTAAGTGTTTTCAATATATTGCTTATTACCCTTTTTTTCTTAACGTGCCTATACTTCTTCTTTTTTTAAGTAGAACCACATATTCTTCTCTTCTAATTTTTTTTTACGAGAGTTCTTTTTTTTGTACTAACGCTGTTCTCATTTTTTTTATTTAATATTTTTTAATCGTATTATATATTAAAACATTATCAACAAATTTTGTGCTGGATTTTTTATAAATGCATTTTATAAATCAGTTCTAACAATAATTTTTTTATAAATATTTTTATATTTTCCTACATTAGTTTATAAATATATTTTATAAATCAGTGCTCTAATATTTATGAGTACTCAATATCTTGGTCAAAAGTTTTGTGTATGATTATTTATGGAGTTTTCGGTTACAGAGTTTTCATGTTTAATTTTTTATGAAGTGAATAATTTAAAAATCGTGATACTATTTTAATATCAGAGGGATAAAAAAAGTAATTTAGGTTTAAAATCTCTCCCCTCCCCTTTGAACCAAACATATATTTGATTAAAATCCCTCCCCTTCCATCATTTGAACCAAACATATATGTAATTGAAATATTTTCCCTTCCCTTCCATTCCCTCCCCTCCATTAAAACTCATCCCCTCCCCTTCGTTGAACCAAACAGGCCGTTAGGGTCCATTTGATTCGAGAGTTTTGGAGTAGAGGGGAGGGAAGAGGAGGAGAGGGGAGAGGAGATTTTTAATTTGAAGTGTTTGGTTCAATTTTTAGAACGGGAGGGGAGAGAAGAGGAGCAAATTTTATTGCACTGCCAAAATTATCCTTGTATTAATTTAAAATCTCAAAATTATCTTTATAACAACATTTATTATTATTAGGTTATATTATCTTTGAAACAACTCTTATTATTATTTTTTTATACCATTTATTATTATTATTATTATTATTATTATTATTATTATTATTATTATTATTATTAGGTTATAAGTTGTATTATCTTATAACAACTTTTATTATTAACAACTTTTTCTTGTAACAACCCTATTACTAATCCATTATTCCGTCTTTTACATCGTGTTGTTATCGATTACATCGTTATTGTTTCGTTACTTTATTATCCCTATTTAATTAAGTTTAAGGGTAAAGCAGTAAAATAATTTTAAAATCTCTCCCCTCTCCTCCGTTAAAATCCATCCCCTCCCCTCCGAATTAATCGGACCCTTAGTTACACCCCTAAATCATCTTGTCACACTCAAACTGAATTAAGGTGAAGTCAATTGTTGATCAACACGTAAATTTATGGGCAAACCTAATCGAAATCAATTCAGTTCATTGTGCTTCACAATTCTCCATAATTCTTCTACATTCAACTTGTTATGTTTAATTTTGAGATGAACATAATCTGCAAATAACGTAAACACCTTTCTTAAAAAAAAAAACATAAAAGTGAATTTAGGTACATCTATTGTATGAATCGAAATTTTTTGCACCAAATTGTGAAAATTGGGTAGAAAATGAAGGGAAATCTTATTAGCCATCTATCATCAAGCTTATATTGCAATATAATTTTGTCTTGGCATCATGATACCTAAATCTCCACAATTTCATTCGTTTACATAAATTCTACAAAGAAATCTTTTATACGAGTATAGACATATATACAAAGTTTGAGTACAAGAAGTACACAAATCAAGCGATAACATAACCAAATTATCCTTCCCAAAGAGAAACAAGAGTGAAAACTAAAACAGGAAAAACATCTAACCTCCTATCAGAAACACTCAACCACAGCCAAACAAGAAGAAGATTGGGACCAAAACCCCTCAGTCACCCAACCTATAGACAATTCTGACATAAGACTCTATCGGTGCTAACATAGAATGGGTTCATGATCCCACTCATAGAAAGAACATATGTGACCATGATGATTTTCATAAAAACCACTTCCAAGATGTGAATTTAACCATAACCACCAACAGAAGCACATATGTCTCCTTCCCCCAGAAAGATGTAAGCATTTTGAGATCTAACCTCTCCTTTCTCCCGCCTAAGTCTAACAGAATACTAAGAAGACTCGTTAAATCTGAAGGTAAAACAAACTCCCACCCAAACCACCGAAACACTTGATAGCACACCTAAACTAAAATAGGACATCTGACAAAAGATGACAAGTCGACTCTACATGCTCATTACAAAAAACACAAGAAATGCCACTTGGATAAACTATAATCCTCCTTGAAAAGAGATTATGACGAGTCAGAATCCTATTCTGAAAACAGTTGCCAAGAGAAAACATTCACCTTTAGAATAGACCAAGACTCCCACACCATTGAATTAAGCTGAACAATTTCTTCTGACCTCTCGCCTACCTCATTATCTCTTATATAAATAAATCTACTAGATGAATCATTGTTCCAGATCCAAAAGTCCACACCTTCCGAGAAGATCAGACTCTCTAAAACTCGTAGCAGCTCTCCCAAAATCACAAGTTCCCACTCAAAAAGATCTCTTCTTCACTTAAGATCTCGAATCCCTTTCTCACAGTTAGATCAATCACTTTAGCTTCTTTCTGAATAGAAACTTGAAACTGCCTAAGAAAACGAGTCAATTACCCCCTATAACGTGACACAACGTCCAGTCCACGTAGAGGTGCCACGTGTACAGTTAACTGACACATCATAGGCTTAACAATCAAAACAAACGAGGGGGGTGATGTACTAAATCCGCAAGTCCACGGTTTACCGATGTAGAAATAAAAGATATCGTTCCGACATGAAGTTGTGAATCCAATTAACTATCAATAAGGATTAGAGAAGAGTTCAAGTTGAAAGGTTGTGTATTTTGTTTTAAAAGAAAATATAATAATAATAATAATAATAAAAAGCGTCTTGAGATTATTGGTTCGTCATGGTGACAAATCATTCACAAACCAAACCCTAAACCTAGAACTTTATGTTGGACCTATTTTCTAAAGACAAGTTTCTCTTTAACCTATCACATCTCCTTTCGGTTTTAGTTAGTGTGTTCCTCTAGCAACCACGCAAATTCCCATGGTTGGTTGCTATTGGAATCCTTGAAGAACGAAACTTTATTGTCTCAAGGTTTGCTAGATTATTCTCATGTTTCGCAATCCTTGTCTAATTTCACTTGTTCCAATATCAAAACTTCTTCTTTCGATGATTCGCTTTGATATTTGTGATGATGAATTAACAAGTACTAACCCTCCGCTGTCGCATTATGAGTTTGATACTTGTTAATTCATTATAAAAACGGTGAAATTAGATTAGAAAATAGATTTACATAAAATTAGGGTTCGAGGCTTGGTTTGATTAGGATTAGGTCATTAGACTCATCCAACAACCTCAAGATAAGAAGAGTCTACTCACTCATGTTCATTGTAGATATAGAAAAGAAGAAGAAGAAGAAGAACAGAAAATAACAATAAAATAAAGGTGAACTTTTATTCATAGAAACAATTGTCACTTATTATTTCCAAGAACAAAAGATAGTTATCCAAGCTTGATGGTTGCTCTATTTATAGTCTAACAATGACTTAAGCCCTAAGAAATAAATCACTAAAGTGTTGCACAAGAAACCACAGGCTTTAGGTCAAAAATAAACTAATAGGCAGCTTGTCCAGGAAGCAAAAAGCAGCAAAAGGGGATATGTGCCGGTGGCACGGCCATGTGGCTGGTGGCACGGGCCGTGCCAAGCTTCTGACTTGGGGACTTCATATTTTTGCATTCAATCTTCGTATTTTTAGCCCGAATCAGGTCCAAATCTCTTTTCTTTTGCTCCAAGATGCAATCTTTAGAATATTCGTTCATGAAATTAAATAACTTGCAATTGAAGTAAAAAAGTTCTAAAAAAGGAAATAAAGCAAAGAAAATCTAAATAAAATAGACTCAAATAATATATTAAAAACACTAATTTATTCACTCATTAGGGGGTAATTGACTAACGTTAGACAATTTCATGGATTTTTTTAAGATTCTTAAATGTGAGAGGTTTTGACGAATATTGCAATTTCATAGGAGTTTTGCCTATTCACTCCAAAATTAACCCTCAAAAACCAGAGTAGCACCTGGATGACATAGCATTTGATGACATTGGTCAACCACAATATCACTAGTAGCTTTCTTCTCTCTCTCTCTCTCTTTCACAAAAACTTTTTTTTATAGACTTGTGACATTGTTGTGGTTAATTTCATGAAAATTGTTGTATACACATATAAGAAGGCTGAAACACACATATAAAAGACGAAACTACCCCTCGGTAGTTAACTGCCGAGGAAAATAGAACCGACGGCAGTTAACTACCGAGGAAAACTCGGCAGTGAACTGCCGATGCGTGTTTATGATAAGTGTTAGGAAGTAGTTAATTACACAGTATATTTAAGACACTTTTGTTACTTGTCTTACAAGTTATTTAGGGAAAAGCCGAGAGAAATTGTATAATTGCCCTATTACGCTTTTTATATCTTACTCTATCCATTTGTGAAGGAATTTAATGTCAAGACACTAAGAAAGAATGAAAAACAAGAATTTGTGCAAAGGTCAACTTGTCATGGCGAGCATGAAGACGAGTTCAAGGCGAGTAGAGGTAGAAAGTACCAGAGGAAACTCACCACCAACTTGCCATGGCGAGTACACGTGCCATGGCGAGAAGATTACTCGCGAGGTGAGTTAAGGCGGCCTAATCCCTTAAAGCTGACGTGGCAGAAACTCACTGAGGAAGAAAGCTCAACTCGCCATGGCGAGCAAATTACTTGCCATGGTGAGTTCAATCAGAACAAGAACAGTATAAAAGCTCTTTCTTCATTTCAGAAAGGGATAATCATAATATATGCCACTCTAGGGGGAGAGAAAACAGGGAAACACAGAGAGACCCTTAAAGAGCAAGGAGCACAAGGATTGAAGGGATTCACAAGATCATTGAGACATCATGGCTTGCTTCCATTCCATCTCTTCTTTTCTCCTTGTAAGGTTACCATGACAATGAGTATCTAGACTCTTTTTGTTGGGATTAAATGTAATCAACTCTACTAGTATGTATTCCTTTTGATTATGATGTTGTTGATTTTAATTATCTTATGATGTTGAGGTTATTCTTGTTTTCCACAACAATCATATGGGTTTCAATTGTTATTGAAAGATACCTTTTGAATCTAGGTTAGAATAACCATCTACCAACGCTTTTGTTCTAGACATGAAATTTAGGTTTTGATAATCACTTGAATAGTTTGGGAAATCAACTATACAACGATACAATCGACTATTGGATCATTTAATAGTTTGGGAAATCGACAATTGAACGATCCAATAAAAATCACGACATCATTTGGACACGAATGATGTTGCCGAGCAATATCTGATAATATCGATTGATAATTAGAATTCGCAACACTAATTTGAGAATACGTATAAGCAGGTTGATAAAGTTTAATCCCAGCATAATAATTTCCCTATTAACTCTCAAACCTTTTACAATTTCGTAGTTTTATAGCTTACAAAACGAAACAATCTTGAAACCCTTAGCTCAGAACGATATCGATTGTTGAACAGCTCAGAATATCACATCAGTCCCTGTGGAGACGATAACACAAAAATACTTACTTTTGATACTACATCAGTTTATACAGAAACAGAAGCAAATGCATTCGTTCCTTCTTTGTTCAAAAACTACCCATTTTTTCTCCAATTTTCCATTTTCACGAATTGTAAGCCAAACATCCCCACATTATCACAAGTAAGTACCATTAACCATTGCAATCTTAATGTTAGTTTGTTTAGGTTAAGTTTTTAAAAAAAATTGAGTAGTTTACATGTGGTTAGGGTTGATGTAGGAATTGAAATTTTGTTGATTGCATGTAGGTTATAAATGAATGTAGTTGCTTTAATTGATGTTTGAATGATGTTAGAGTATAATGTGTTTTGAATGGTGGCAAAAGAACACATTTTGAGTATGTTTGATACTTTGCACACAAAGTGTTTGATAAAATGCCCCAATGAGAATTATATTGATTATTGAGTTAGTGTAGGTTATGGAAATGATGTTAATTGTAGTTTGATAACGTGTATATTGAATTATGTTGAATGTGGTTTTGATTTTCACCGAATGTGAATGTTTATGTTTAGGTTGAATGTGTTTGATTACAAAAATATTTTACAACGACACTGTATAACCAGGGCCATTCCTATGAAAAATGGAGGCTCAGATCACAAATAAAAATAGGCTCCTAGTTAAAATAAAAACACAATATGATCGTACTTGATCAGAAGGTGATTGCAGGTGCTATTTTGTATGGTGGTTGTATAATGGTGGAATGCTTCAGTTGATAACTCAAACGGGGGAGGGG
>Ga0228710_1010962_pt1 | contig 11912 bp, 5 predicted proteins | sample MedpolnodulmetaG_FD_177995 | JGI IMG/M metagenome (GOLD analysis project Ga0228710, IMG submission 177995) | Root nodule microbial communities from Medicago polymorpha collected in Santa Monica, California, United States - pink nodules | ecosystem: Host-associated > Plants > Roots > Nodule...
GTGATATAAAAAATATATATATATATATATATATATATATATATATATATATATATATATATATATATATGGGGGGGTCAATTGTGAATGAATGCATAACATACTCTTTAATTTCATATAATTTCAATGGCTCATTCAAAAAGAGCACCATTTTCATTTTTCTTCCTCACCATCATCTTTTTCTTACTTATCTGGTCCATTTTCATTATAGAAATCACCAATGGGGATGTTATCCCTAATGTTACTGTTGCTCAAGATGGGAGTGGGAATTACAAAACGGTGACGGAAGCAGTACTTGCAGCACTCGATCGAAACATGCAACGCTATGTCATTTTTATAAAGAAGGGTGCTTACTTGGAGAAAGTTTTCATTAATGATGTTAAGTGGATTATCATGCTGATTGGAGAGGGTATGCAGTCTACTATCATCACCGGAAGCATGGGGTGTCGTGGGAATAAGTCGAACGCATGCACATATGACTCGGCTACCTTTAGTAAGGTTACTGCAAACTCTTAATATGTTCTACTAGATTTTTCCCTCATTTTTCTTATGTTTTGTCTAGGACACTTATATTGGTAGTAAAAACACACATGGGAATATTGGATTGAGCATGTAGCCACTGATTAGGGATCTTTTCTTTTGTAAAAAAATAAATTAGAGCTCTATTGTTAAGGTTTTTGGTGTATTTAAAACTCATATTTCAAAAGTTGGTGACATATAATAACTAAACTTTATATGGAACTCCATTTTTTTTAGAAATGGACAGATTCCAATCTTTATATCCATTGAAGTTGCATGTCCTGGTCTAATCAATTCTAATTACTTTTACTTGTTTTATGAAGCTGTCCTTGGTTAAGGGTTCATGGCGCAAGATATATCTTTTAAGAACGCCGCGGGTCCAGCAAATGGCCAAGCAGTGGCATTAAAATCTGATTCTGAATTTTCTGTATTCTATAGAGTTGGGATATATGGTTACCAGGATAGTCTATGCGCCAACCTGAATCGTCAGTTTTATAAAGAATGTACGATTAGTGGCACGGTAGACTTCATATTTGGTTATGCAAGTGCAATATTTCAAAATTGCCAAATTTTGGTAAAAAAAGGGGGCGTTGGTACAAAACACAATCACAGCTCAAGCAGGATTACTAGGAACAACAATAGCAACTGGCTTTGTATTTCAGTTTTGCAGCATATTAGCAGATTCCGACGTTTTACCTTGAATCAATTCAATATCAACATTCTTCGGTAGACCATGGCATCCGTATTCAAGGGTCATTGTCATGCGATCAAACATAAGTGACGTGTTGAGCCCTGCAGGATGGCTAGAGTGGGATGGATCCCCCCAAAATTTAGTTACTTTGTACTACGCCGAGTATAGAAATTATGGATTGGGAGCTAATACAAAAAAACAGAGTGAAATGGTCAGGCTACCATCTGTTAAATTCTGATGAGGCAAATAACTTCACGGTTGTCAATTTTCTTTCAGGGGATCAATGGTTGCCTTCAACCAGGGTACCATATATTGGTGGATTAGGGGATTAAAATACCACTTAGTAAACAATGTAATTGAAAAATAATACATTTAATAATTATTTTTATAATTATTCAAGGAATAATATGGTATTTTTATCATATAGTTCCATGTTTAATTCAATAGTTTAGTATTTTTATTTAGAAATAATAAAGAGAATTGTAGTTTGTTTCAAGAGACAAGAAGAGCTTGATTTAAATTTTAACAAGGAGGCTAGTCTTTGTTCCATAATTCCCTACAATGGGAAAACCTTAAATTTTAATTATGCTTTTCAATTTCTTTAACCTAAATTTTAAGACTTTTTTCTTTATTGTTTCAATTTTATTGGACTTAAGTTTGCTGTTAACTTTTTAAGAACTTTCAAGGTCTTTATGGGATTTGAAAACTTCCGTACTATGCACAATATAGGAATTATGGCAAGAATGATGTGAGTGGGATATAAAAACTTCCCATTATGACAGCCAGATCGATTTAATTTAAGTAAATATAGTAAAATCGTAGTGTAGTAATATTCTAAAGCATACAGACAGACATGTGATATTAACCCACCTCATTTTCTTTTATAGAGGAATAATATTTTTCTAGAATTTGTTATGATTTTTTCCTTGATAGTATTATAGAGTTTTCCATATTAAGTATTGATGTTCACTTTTATTGTTGCACTACAATTACTTGCTCAGCAAGAAAGGGACATCCGAAAATAATTGCATTACAGATATTTAGTAGAATCAGTTTATTTACATTTATAACCTAGGAGAAACTATCTTCATTCAGATTTTTTTTAATAAGATCTTCCTTCATAATTTTCAAATTTAATTTGCTTTTCAAATATTTTTAAAATTGACTCAAAATTGAGGATTGAAAATCTGTCAAAATCGGGGCACGATTTAGAAAAATCGGGTCACGATTTTGGCCCAGTTTTGATACCTCTGTCTTGTAAAAATTGAGGCACGATGGTTATAAACCGGGGCACAATTTTGCACTGAAGGAGAAAATTATAAACATATTTTCGACGTATTTATTGGTTTTGAGGGTTATATTTCTCTACAAATTCAGGTTCTGTATGAGATGAAAGGGAGCAGAAAAACAAGGATTAGAAGTCAACAACAAAAGTAGGGTTTTCTCTAAAAAAAACAAAAGTAGGGTTTGTAGAGAATTTTGTTGGCAACAAACACTAGGGTTGGGATTGAATCACCATTGATTCACTTTGAACAATCACTATTAGGATTGAGTCACTTGGTCACGGGAAGACCGATTCTTGTAACCCTTTGGAATCTTTTGTAAAATTACTTATCATTGTAGTGGAACGGAGAGCTGCTCTATCCCCCAGAGTAGGTCGGTATTGGACCGAACTGTAAACAATTTTCTTGTGTTTTTTTTCTCCTTCTCTCTCTCTCTCTCTCTCTCTCTCTCTCTCTCTCTCTCTTTGTTTTATCGTTTGCTTGTGTTAATAATTGTCATTCACATTGATTTTGGTTGCTTGATTAATTTGCTCCACACATAAATATTTTCATTGGTGTGATTTTAAACGAATTTACAACAAATATAATAACAAGAATAGAATCCACAAATTTAAGAGATTGTGCAGATAACTCAAAGCAAATGTAAAACCAAGAGTATTAAAATCAAGGGGAAAATACACTTACCTCCCCTATACTTTGTGCATATGTCAGTCACGCCCCCTCTATTTTTTCACATGACAAATACCTCCCCTGCAGTTAAGGCTGTCTAGGTCCGTTAATAAAAATTCTTAATCTCACAACTTTTCAGTTACCTTCAAGCAGATAACAGGCACACTCTCTTCCACCATGAAAGCATCTTACAATACTTAAATGCATTAGATTTTTTGGTTCTCGTGTCTTTTCATTTCCTGCGGTGTGTTTCTTGTGATTCATTTTGTGTTTCTAAATTTTCTCCGTTCCTATCACAAGTTGATACTGATCATCTGCTCACACTTTCTTTAGCAATCACGTTTTTGGGATAAAAATGAGAAAAACCTAATTAATATGATGTTGTAGATTTATTTTTTTTGTGGGGAATGTGTTGATTTACATGGCAATAAGAGGTCTGCACTCTGCAGCGTTTTTATGGGGCTTAGCTTATTCTTCAATGAACGTAGTTTCAACTACGATACAAGATATTTGAAATAAATGGGGAAAAAAAGCTTTGAAAAGCTTACAACAATGGCCGGAATATTTCATGGTTTAGTGGAGGAAGATGGTCCTTACAATGATTTTTGTTAACTGATTGTTAACGGTGTTAAATTAAAAAGGGAGGTGTCTAACTATTTTAAGAGAATTTAAGGGAGGTTGATGTCTATTATAAAAATAGAGGGGGTCTTTGTGTCATTTAAAGAGAACTCAGGGGAGGTCATTGCAATTAACCCTAAAATCAAAGAGAAGCTCATTATCACCAACAAGACTGCACATCTTCTAGAATCTCTGGACCTCCAAGGCTACATTGTCAATCTCAAATAGTGGCGCGTAGCACCGACCCCCAAAAATGTTGTAGCGTGGTGACCGTTATTGTTAAGACCAAAACTAAGTACAAAGTAAACATAAATTCCCAGCAAAACAAATTTTAAATGTAAGCAAAATAACAATCCATCAAAATTAAGGAGAATAGACAAAATCATCTTCCCCTGCTCAATTTCGTTGCAACCATTCATAAATAGAGTATAGAACATCATTCCAAAATGCTGTCATGGCTCATGAGAACTAAAGCATATGCCTTTTTTTCCCTTAGCCTCTTCTTCCTGTCTTTGTGTTCAACCACAATTAGGATACAACCTTTCTAACGTTGTGTTTTTGTTTATACAATCTTTGAAGAGCGAGGAATGTTTTTGCAAACCATGTAACTCAGGGCCGGACCTTGGGGAGTGCAAGAAGCACTACTGAACCGAGCCTCTAAAAACTATGGGCCTAAAAAAAAATTATAATACCCACCCCACTTAAATTAAAAAATTATATGTTACTTTTTTTTTCTTCAGGACATGTATGTGTTTTTTCTAGACTCTAGTTTCACTTCCTGGACATAAATTTGATGCTATTAAACCACCATCAATTTGAATAATCACTTAATCAGTCAATTTGAAAAACTATTTCATTGAAAGAATCACAACAATTATTTCTTTTTCGCATAAATCATTTGTTTTCCCCTTTCCTACGACGTAGGAGTGACATTCCAAACGACACCGTTAGGTAAATTTCAACTCTCTTTCACTTAATTTTATTTTGTTTTGTTTCGTGTTTAAAAGTTCTTCTGATTCTGAATTTTTAATGAAGCTTAGCTACACAAAAAGAATTGCGTTTTGATTTTACTAGGGCATATTTTAAAAATAGAACCGTGTCTCCTATTTCATTGGAACGACCCTGATGTAACTCCAAAACATCCTTTTTCCCATTGCAAATAGAACGGAGCAAGAATAGGGGAAACATAACTAAGCTTAAACAGAGGGAAAAAAACTATCAAAAAGAGAACAAAAAACAACAAACTGCGAGGAAAAATGAAAAAAAAACAAAGCGCAACAAAGAACACTAAAAACAAAAACAAAGCATAACATAGAAACAAAGAGGGTAGCAAACAAACCTCAACAAGAACACGAAACAGAGTACCGATGGCAGATGAAGACTGGCTCGAAGGAAACAAAGGATGGTAGAGCAAGACTAGAAGGAACTCGAAAAGAAGAAGAAGGAAATAAACAAGAAGCAGCGGCCACAAAACGACAATAATGGTTCAAACAATTTAAAAAATCAAGGTTTTCTGTGAGTTTTCTCCCAAAACAACAATAACGGTCATATAAGGCTACAAAACCCCATGGTGCCCACTATCCCACCGCTATTCGCGCCGCTAAAACAACTATTGCCAATGACGCTTTGTGGGCACATGGCGTAGCAGGGGAGGGGCTCGCCACGATGTTACACCGCTATAGTGGCGTTATAGCGCTATTGGAAACATAGCTCCAAGGTTTTGCAACAACAGTCCAATCTTATTATCAGCAATAAGAGTTTTATTACAAACATCTTGAGCATTTGAACCAAATGCAAGAAAAAAAATTATAAATTTAATCTTAGTCTGCGTTGGATAACCAAGCACACAATAAATGTTGCACCTATTAAATAATATAATTGTGTTAATATTTCACAGGGAGAACGTGACAACGTCAACATGCATACTAAATAAATTGTACACTGCAAAGTATGTAATCAATAAAGAATTTATCATAAAATTTGATTATGCTCATAATTTTACCAAATGTAAATCAATATGCACACAACGCTAAGTCACAATACTAACTTATAGCTATGGCGAGGTTGACCAATGCATGCAGTCTTCGAATATCACAGAAAAACATATAAATCACTAAGTATCCCAAAAGTTTGAAGCCTTCAGACACGACACTGACACAAGTAATAATATGAGAAAATGACATAATTGAATGTAGTCAAATGTGCCGGTGTCAGACACTCGCACATGTCGGACACCAGACACGCCTCGATCATAAGTGACTGTGTTTAAGAGCTTAAAATATCTCAACTTGCACCAGAAAAGGAATGGACGTAAATATGCTCAAATGATTAATCTTTGACTTGGTTAGTTTTAACAAAACAATTGCAATAGAGATATCGTCAAATACTTGAGAAAAGAGAAAAAGGAGAATTCCCCTCATTCTAATTCATATTATCATTTGTTTCTACCTTATATTAAATATCTAATACCTAAAGTGTTTGAATAGAACATATAAAGTGTGTTTGAATTTTTTTTTTTGACAAATAAAGTGTGTTTGAATTAAGGGTTTACTTTTCTTTTTTAAATTAGTGCCAGTATAAAATGTTTTTTTTTTAAAGACAAATGTGTTATTAAAGTATATATAATCATTTATCATGTTATGATTTTAAGTTTTCAGAAAAATAGTGTCCGAGATATAAAAAGGAAAAGTAAGTCTTGTCATCCCTTCTCCTCCTAAATCCTCCATCCAAACACAATCATATGAATTGTCTTTAAAGATTCATAAACATTGGAATTGAGCTCTTGAGCAAAAAGACAGACCAATGCAAGTGTATGACAATCCCAACAACATTTTCACCAATAATAATGTTTAAAACTAAAATTTGTGTGCAGGTAATTATAAAAACATTAGTGAACCATCATTATATTCCTGAAGACTTAAAAGACATTCAAAAGGGCTTTTAGACCCTCTCAGAGGCCTCAGCGCCCTCCAAAAGGGCCCTAAAACTTAAAGGCGCGTCCTTCCCAGGACGCCGCCTTTATCCGCTTCTAGAAGCCTCTAGAACGCGCCCAAATGACCAAAACACCCATGTTACTTGTTGCCCAAGTAACCACGAATCAGGCCAATAGAAGGCTATAAATATCACCCTTGGGATCACTCTCAAGGCATCCAATAATCAGTCTAAACCCTAGAATACGATACTTAACCCTAGTATCCCTTATTGTGCCTTTTGCAAGTGCAATTAGTGTTAGTGTCACTAAAAAGACAGAGCAATGCAAGATAATTTTTTTGACATAAAGAACAATTTAATGATTTTTTGTTAATCCAAATAATATTAAAAAATAAACAATCTCAAGAGAAAAAAAATTCAAAAACCTTTTATACACTTTTGTAGAAGGAGAGGTGTACAAAATAACACACAAACACTCACAAACGAAAATCTAATAATTTGTTCTAATCATAATTTTTGCAAATTGAAACTAGGGTCCGAGCCTCCTTAAATAGCCATCCACATGCTGAGCTTTTTCTTCAACAGACCAAAATATATTTGCATCAAATATTCCTTCAAGAAACAGACGATACAAAAATATATTTGATGTCCATAAATATATTTTCAACAACAATCTTCTAGAAGCACAAAATATATTTGAATCAAATCTTCTATATATTTAGCAACAATCTTCTTGAAGCACAAAATATATTTTTCCCAAATCTATTTTGGAAATAATTTCCAACACATAGCAAATATAAACCGACAAAGAAAGGCTTATAGAATCACACGCTTCTTGGAGCACAAGTAACATAAACCAATTCTTCAATCAAACACGGAAATACATCACTCCAAGAATGCCAAATATGGTACATCACCTTCTGTAAGATGCCGTACTACATGTTTAAGACATTTAGTACCACATCTTGCCGGAACAACTTGTTTTACAAAAATGAAGTCAACTCAACAATAAAAAACACAACAAAACTCATATCCTACCTGTTAACATATTATAGCAAAAATCATTTACGAACTCAGAGAGCAACAATCCTAGTAAACTCGTTTCAAGAGAATTAAAAAACGTAAAGAGCTTAACATTACAAATTCAAATTAATCAACTCGTAGTTTCAAATTAACACAATAATTATGAAAATGTAGCAATAACCAAAATCTGAATCAAAATTTAATAAAAACAATAACGAGAAAGCAAAATATACCAGCAATTCGTAGATGAAGAACAAAGCGAGAAGATAACTGGAATGTGAGTCATGGACAGTAACGAATACGAACAGGAACGCGAATCAATTGTACCTTTGATTTGTAAACAAACGAACTGGAACGAATCATTAATAAACTAACTTAGCAGAGAAATGAGGTTTTAAAGCTAATAAATTATTATGGAAATTAAATTTACCAAAGAAAAAGGTCAAACCAATGATTTAGAAATGAGGTCTTAAAGCTAAATAAATTATTATTAAAAACCAATTGTGAGAGTTAATTTTGACAAAGAGACATAAGATATGGAAATTTTTTGCTGTTGACACACTTAAAAAGGCTGAAAAACACAAGTAAAAGACGTAAATGCCATGGTGGCAGTTAACTACCAAGGAAAAGAACCGGTGACAGTTAACTGTCAAGGATATTTTCGTCTTTTAATGGTTTGTTTCAGCCTTATCACATGTGTGAACAACAAATTTCAATATGGAATCTGAATTGCACAACCATAACCCAAAAACCCAAAAAAAAAAACCAAAAAACCCTAAAAAGAACAAACAAACTGAACATCGCCTTAACCTTTACGATATGCGAACTATTTGGGAATGAGGGACGTGTGAACGAATTGAACTGGTTCAACAAGGAACTGGATATCAGTTTCAATTTCAAATTTGGAACGTGGCACGAGGCACGAGTGAATGAGGAATTGGTTCAACTGATTTGTGTTTCGATTTCAAACGAATTGGGCTGATGATGAACTATTCAACTGAGTATCAAATGATTGGGGAACAAGATTCAAATGAAGGGGTGGGTAAATTTGGGAACGATTTTGAACGAGTAAATGTGGGAACAAGTTTCACTTTCGAACGATTTTGATTTGGGAACGAGGAGGTGGGTATTGGACATGTTTTCGTTAGTGAGGAAGGAGGGATTTAGGATTTCATATTTTCAATTTGGAGGTGGGGAAATTTCCCAAATATTTTAGATGTCTATATCTACAGATGCTTCTGTAGGTAAATCTTTTCTTTACCTACGGTTTTTGGTACGTCACTATAAACCTTTGTTGGTATATGTCATTTTTTTATAGTGATGGCATTGCCACGTGGTCAAAAAAGTTATGTCACGGGGTAACATTTGTGTATACCCTCTGACCTAATAATCATATGTGTTAATTACCCCACTCAAATGTAACACTTATGTTGCAAATACCCTTTAAATTTAAGACTTGTGTAGCAAATACCCCCAACAAATTTGAAACTTATGTGCAATTTCAAAAGGGGTTTGAAGTTTCACAAAATTCATAAGGCTTTTTAACGAAAGTTGCAATTACATGGGTAATTGACTGGTTACTCCAAAACAAAATATTACAATTTTGTTTAATAAAAAATATTACAATATTTGAAACATCTTTTTATATGACCGTACATTATTATTTATGCCCATATAATCAAAGTATTCAAATATTTATTTTTTTATTATTTGACCGTAATAATATTCTTAATCATCCTTTTCGAAATCAATGAATTCTGTCAAAGAAAATATTTTAGATTTATTGATTGCCATTTTGGATTCAATGAATTTATTCAAAATAACCGCTTCTATTTACTGATTTTAATATCTTATTCTCCTGGGTATTAATTAAAAACGTTAAATACCCATGTTTTCTCATATATAATGTCAACAAGGACCGCAGCCAAATAAAATTTGTACGAAAGAAGAATTGTGAAAAAGAAAATAAAATGGTTCGTTTATCATTCCTTGTGGTGGTTTTCATTTTATGTGTTACGATTTCTTCTGCAACCAAAGTTGTAGACATTGATACCATATGCAAGAACGTCACAAATTATTCATTTTGTTCAAATCTTCTCAATTCAAAGCCTGGCTCAAAGGGAGATTTTCCTAGCCTTATACAATACACCTTTGACGTGCTTCGTGTCAATGCGACTAACACCGTCAATTTAATCAACGGGTTAATTGCAAAAAGTGGTAGTAATTTCAATGCAACATACCATTACAATGTGTGTTTAATCCATTTTGATATCAAAAAGGGTGCTTTACATATAATTGAGTACGCTGAAGATATGTACAAAAGGAAATATTACAAAGAAATGGGTGATGCTCTTGAATATATTAATTTCAACGCTTGGGAATGCCTTTTAGGGGATACACCAAGTGACCCTCCTTTTCACGATACATCTTTGCTCCCTGCATATGCTAATGTTGTCATGTTGGTTGCTAAGATTGCTAAGAGTATACTTACTTATATGTTACAAGCCTAATTAATTAGAGGCATATCCTAGATAAATTATAGGCTTTACAATTTGTATTTCTTGAACATCCTATTTCAATAAAGGGTTAATTATAACCCACTTGGGTTGGCTTAGTGGTATTGGCTTGAAAATTGGGAGTGTGCTCCTCCTCAAGGTCTCAGGTTCGATTCTTTCTGGTGCCAATTTGAGGGGGTTAGTTTAGCTTCTTCAAAAAAAATAAAGGGTTAATTATGTTTAAGGTCCCTACAAATAAGCGAGTTTCCAACATTGGTCCCTATTTAAATTTTATTAAAATTTTTCATCCCCAACTTTTTTTCCGTTTGTAAGTTTGGTTTTTGCCGTCAAACTGTGTTGACTAGGCTAACAAAATGTTGACCCAGACATGTCACATGGACATTTCAAGTGACATGGCTGTCATGTGGTAAATGACTCCATATGTTTTTGGTCCCTATAAAATTGGGACCTTTTAAGTTTAGTCCTTACTTAATTATAATAGTGCTTTTAGTCCATATAAAAATATTATGCACTCAGTTTTAGTCCCTACTAAATCTAAATTTGTTTAATTATGCTTAAACTTTTAAGATTTTGAACAATTTTTTGCACAAGTGTTAAGAACATCACAAAAAGTTCATCTGCAAAAAGTTATCTCAAAATTTCATTTATGTGTCCAGATTTTTGTTACTTTTATTTTGAATTTTTGTCTTTTAAAAAAATTCATATTTAATTTATTTCATGTTAAAAAATTCTAAATTTTAGTAAACGAGCCTTTTGTAATGTTCTAAACTTGTATAAAAAAAAATCATTAAAAAATTAAAATGTTTTTAGAAGAGCGTCGTCGGCGTGAACAAGATGGTGAAAAATCCAAACTCTCTCCTCCTACTCTTTTCACCACCTCGTTCATGCCGGCGACGCTCTTCTAACCTTCGCTTGCAAATTCATCTAAGACATCAATTTCAACAACTTAATCACACGTTAACTTCAACACACAAAAAATCAACAATCTTCACCATTGAAAAATTCAGCAACAACCTTTTCGAGAGCGAAGTAGAACCATTCGATTTTCAAGGTTTGGATCGGGAAACAAAGAGTGGGAGCGAAGAAGATTGAAGAGAGCGAAGTAGTAACAAAGAGAAACAGTAACACAGATTTGGTTTTTTTTTTCCCGGCAAATTCAGGGAATGACTGAAAATATTTGTAAGGTGAAATATTTTATGAATTTGGAAGAATAAAAAAGAATGAAGGAGAGTGATAGACTTTGACAAAAATTATGGGAAAATTTGTAACTATCCTTAAACTCTTAAATTTTTCAATGATTTTTTTGATATAAGTTTAGAACATTACAAAAGGCTCGTTTATTAAAATTTAGAATTTTTTAATATGAAATAAATTAAATATAAATTTTTTTAAAAGACAAAAGTTCAAAATAAAAGTAACAAAAATCTGGACGCAGAAATAAACTTTTGAGATAATTTTTTACAAATGAACTTTTTGTAATGTTCTTAACACTTGTGCAAAAAATTGTTCAAAATCTTAAAAGTTTAAGCATAATTAAACAAATTTAGATTTAGGTCCCGTTTGGTTTGAGCTTATTTTGAGCTTATGAAAAATAGCTTATGTAAATAAATAAGCTTTTATTTTAATTTATAAGTTCTCACTAGCAAAAATCGTATCTTCATA
>Ga0228710_1010963_pt1 | contig 11909 bp, 8 predicted proteins | sample MedpolnodulmetaG_FD_177995 | JGI IMG/M metagenome (GOLD analysis project Ga0228710, IMG submission 177995) | Root nodule microbial communities from Medicago polymorpha collected in Santa Monica, California, United States - pink nodules | ecosystem: Host-associated > Plants > Roots > Nodule...
ATATATGTTAAAATAACTATTTATTTGTTTATTCGACAAATTCATGATTTATAAATAATTTAAGAATGGTACAGTCAACATATTTATTCAAGTCTTTCATTTATAAATAATTTATGACTGGTACAGTCAACATATTTACTTTTTTTTGACAAGACCAACATATTTACTTAAGTCATTGATTTATAAATAATTTAAGTATTTGTTTTGAAAAAGCAAATAATATATCTAACAACTACAATAAGCACGACTTGTACCAAATGTAGATAAAATAGAAATACATTGATTCAGATATAATTTAAGACCGGTATAGCTAATGCTACTTTTAGACACAAATGCTACTTTTTATTTTTTATATAGAAAATACAACAACTGCTTCATGTTAAATTACTAGGAAAGCTCCTTCAACTACTGCTTCATGTTCAATTACTAGGAAAGCTCCTTCAAAAAAAAAAGTTACTAGAAAAGCATCTGTATGTTTATAGTTATTAATTAAATTAATTTGTGACTATGTCTTATTCATATTAAATTAATACTTTATCAAATAATTAAATTAATTAATAAGTTATATACCAAGTCTATACATACTTCTTCATCAATGTATGTAGCTGCTAACTTATATTCTTCTAAACAAATTACTACATCCTTTTAGCAAAATCACATAAATTAAAAAAGTTGATATTTATATTAAACTTGTTTAATTGTAATCACAATTGTTTTTACAATTTTATCCATTAAGAGAGATAGTTAGTTTATGTTTTTAACATGCTATTTGTTTCTCATTGAAGAGAAATATGTTTAATAAATTGGGGTGTGTAAGTAAAATAATAATTAATATAGTTGGAAATGACAAAAGAGTCCTATTAAAAGGGACAAATTTTTTTCAAAAAGGTCTTATAATTAAGGACGGAGGTAATATAAAAGAAAATTTAAGTGAATTGAATTATGAAATAACATCATAATTAAAGTTGGCATCAAATTAGTTGATAGAAATACATATACATTACCACTAAAAAGGTCACAACACTCTGACAATAAAAGTTGAACTCAAGTTGTTACACAGTATGAGTCACTATAAGAAAATTGACTTGTAGTGACAGTCAAAATCCGCCACTAAAGGAAAGATTTCCGTAGCTAAATGTCCCGAGGACATTGACCGATAGCTCAACGACTGCATGTTTTCCACCTTTACCTACAGACAAAAACGTAGGTAAATCTAAGGATACCATTTTAAAAACATCAATGACCTCTATCTACGGTTGCGGCTGCCACTAAAACTTATTATTGTTTTATGGGAAATACCAACAAGTGCCCTCAAGGCACTCTTTAAGAAGTATAAAGAATAAACTTTATCTTGGAAATGATGCATTCAATGCATTGAAACTTTAAAAAGTAATTTTTTTACATAAAACTTATCAATTATTTCTACTCTTGAATCCTTAACAAGTGCCCTAAGTTAGCAAGACCCTTGTTTTATTTATTTTTATATATTGTATTTTCTACTATAAATTCTAAAAATGAATAATTTATAAAATTACCACTAAAATTAGTTTAATCAATATAATAAAATATTATAATCAATATCATTGGAATTTGAAATTGATTGCTATAATCAATTTTTAGAATAAATTCTTGAAGTGACTTAATTAGAATAATTCTCCCTAATTTTGAACTATTATATCATTCACTCAAACAATACTCAATACTCACATAAAAACTCAATACTCACAGAAATCAAAATCTATATATACTTTATTGCTCATTTAATTTATGGTAACAAAATTTAAATCACTATTCATAATAGCTTTATCAGACAAAATGACATACTATCAAGTTACAACTTACAATCACTTTATACCTAAAAAAACTTACAATCACTTCTACAACAGGGCATACTAAATTAGATTTTAACTTCTAATTTGTGGATCTTCATCAATAGCGTGTGCACCAAAGCTATTATTAACATCAACAAAAGTTGGAAGTCCACCAGTTGTCAAGCCTTGTCAATAAGCTAGTAAAATAATCTTATAAGCCTGTGAGAAAGAATTGTTATAAACAAGATCAACGATGTATGGTTCAATGACTTGACGATATGTTACACCGAGCGGGAGATATTCAAGTCACTTGATAATGTTGATATTATTCGAACATTCACTGCAAAGAGGTATGGGAAATGGCATCTACCTCCTAATTTTATTTAGCATACTATTGGCTGGTAATGTTTCATCTCTCTTATTTTAAATTGTACTTTTGTTGACAAAATGACAAACCTCTTTTATTTTGATTTATGTCTATATATATATATATATATATATATATATATTATGTCACATGTAAATTTACGGTTAAAATTTTACCCAGACTCTATAAAACTCCTAACTCCGCCACCGCTCTTTACTAGCTTGATATATCTTCATTAATACAATCATGTATGAGTCAAGAGACTCAAACCAAATTATTATGATCGATGGCATCAAATTTTTATTCCCCAAAACAAAAGGGCGTAAACTTTTTGATCCACCCAACCACACATAAAGTCTCCGGCAAGCCCCGCCCGTGACTGTTTTCACACTAGAAAGTTATTTTAATAAAAATAAAGTCTCTTGTGTTATTGTATGTACTGTACAAATAGGTTACTTGATTGGTTTTCCTTATTAGATCCCAAGTTCATGTTCATATCTAGAGTAACTTTACATTCGATTTAACGTAAAATGAAAACCACAAGTGTTGCATCCGTTGGAATAGTTCATGAACTACTCAACTTTGACAACTACGATAGATGGAGTGCTATTATGAAAAATTATCTGATAGGGCAAGGTCTGTGGGATGTTGTCAGTGGTGATTCTGCTGAGGCTTCGGACATGGTCAACAATGAAAAGGCTTTCTTGGAAGAGAACTCTGAAGCATGGAAGCTCTTGAGCAGCAAAAAAGGCAAAAAATTAGAAACCACCCCAGATATTGAGCAAGGTTCTTATCTAATATAATCTAATCTAAAAGTGATAAACCATTACCCCAGAATTGTGTGCGTCCTTGATTTTTTTTTTTTTTTAAGGGAAGTGTCCTTAATTTATTATTGTATCAGTTTCAGCTCAAGCCCCAAATACTAAAATGAACTCCTCAATTTTAAAAGAAACAGAAAGTGAAGACCAATTTTATTTGTTGAAAAAAATTGTGAAACTGAAACCTAATTTGATTTTTGACAAAAATAAAAACAACTTAGCCCTACATGAACCACTATTATAAAAAGGACAATCTAATCTCTCTATCACCTAAATAGAAACATATTTCTCATCATTGATTCATAATCAAGCATTTTCTTTTTAGGAAAGGAGAAAAGAGGGTTTTGGACAGTGGGAAATATATAAAAAAAAATGGATAAATCTTTCTCATTTTTTGAAAGAGCAAATTTTTAAAGAATGATAAAGTAATGTTTAAGATTAATATATTTTCAATTTTTAGAATATTAGAATAATATAGATTGAATTTGAAGAATTCATGCAAACCATTCAAAACCCCCCAAAACACTCCCCCATACAAAATTTGAGTTCCCCCAAGAGATTTTGTATTATGAATAAAAAATTAACCTCTAAAGCTCTCTCCTCTACTCCCCCATACAATTTTTGAGTTCCCCCAAGAGATTTTGTATTATGAATAAAAAATTAACCTCCAAAGCCCTCTCCTCTCAATGTCTTCCATTTCTTCCACTTGTTCCTTTTTTTCTTTCTAAAATCCTCTCCTCCCTTCCCCTCCAAACTCCCAAACAAAGCCTAAAGGGGTTAGCTATGGATGTTAGAAAGGTCTCCTGTTTTGTTCTCGTTGTGATTGCAATTTGGATTTGGTGTGAAGGGCTACACCATAACATCTGGTGTTGTGCACCGTGCAACAATTTATACCACTCGTGTATAGATCACGTCACGATCAAATCAGAGGCCCTGCTATAATATTAAAAATGAGGCCCTAATTAAAAAAAACCACAATACTTTTTTTTTTAAATTTAAAACCAAGTATGTTATATAAAGTAGCGGTTGGTGGACATGAATATGTTCTTTTTATTACGCTAACACATATATAAAGAAAATGAGTTTTAAATACATGAGTTTGGACCGATTTTTTGATCATCAAATTAGCTCATCCAAATTGGCACCAGGGATAATCAAACATGAGACCTTGATGAGGAGAACACTTCCATTACCCAAGTCAATACCACTAGGCCAACTTAAGTGGGTTTCATTTAAACTATTTATTTACTATTTTATCCTTAAAAAATATTATTTTAAATTTTAATTAAAAAAATTAAATCCCATTAAAATAGAAAATATCCCACTACAATAGAAACAATTTATCAATATTATATACGAAAGGAATATATATTTTGGTCTAAATTTTTTATAATATCATTTATACCCTTAAATAAGTTTTCCTATGTTAATGATATTGTTGGTGGAATTTTCCTATATTAATGATATTGTTGGTGGTATTGAAAAACATAAGTATTTATATTATATTTGTTAAATTATTGTCGTTATTGAAAAAGATAAACATGGTTTTTTTTGGGTTTGTTACAATTTGAAAGTCACAAATATTTGTACTTATAATTTTAATCAAAATCAAAATTTCATATATAATACAATTCATAATTTATACGCCCCTAAAAAAATTACACGCGTTAACGTAATAAAAAGAGCAGAATGACGGGCACGTATCTTTTCGCTAGTTGTAAACAATTTTTTTATGAAATTTAGATTTTGATTAAAACTATATTGTTTGTGACTTATTGTAATAAATCATGCTTATGTTTTTCTATTACAAACAATATTAATTACATATATAATATGAACTCTTATCCTTTTCAATGACAACAACATTATAATATTTATTATAATTGGAATAATGAAAATATTGAACCGTATATGTGTGACAAATGAGAGTTAAACTTGGTACATCCCACATTTGAAGTGTTAGTTTTACCACTCAACCATTGCAAAAATTTTGACATTAGTGTACGCTTAATTTATTTAACTACGTTAGTCTTATATGTACAAATTTTTTATTAGGCCCTAATATTTTAGAGAGCAAGCTCCATAGAGCTGTTTGTACCACTCAAAAACGCATTTGCATGTGTATACATGCCTAAAGTGAACAACTCACTTTAAAGCGTAAAGTGAGTAATAATGACTAATTAATAAATTAAAGGTAGATATTATATTCATCTCATGAAAAATCATGGATTATTTGGTACTTTAAAACAACCCTTAAATATGTTAGAATTATCCCTATGACATTTTTTATATATCGAAATTATTATAAATATTTAGATTCATTGCTAATCCGGTAGCATAAATGTGTAAATGTCTCTCATTGGGATAGCATAACGGGGTCGGCCTGCCCTTTAAGGCTCGTTCCGTCTAAGCTCGCTTAGAACGGAACAAGGCGAGCTGAATCAAATTAGGTTGCTGAGTCCAAAAACTCACCTCGCCCCGTTTAGTGGCGGGCTGACGAGTTGGAGGGACGGCCCATCAAAAAAAAACTTTTATTAATGCATTTTTTTACAACTTAATTGTTACAAAAAAATTATGTTGTTTTTATCATCATAAAAAAAATATAAAAAAATAGGCATCAAATAAATTTGTAGTAAAAGATAGTTAACAAATTCTCAAATTCAACATCATAATTAATAGAAAAATAAGGCAAATCCGCCAATATAAAACAAATCTGCAATATGAAATAAACCCAAAAAGAAATCCAAGAATAAATAATTGTTATCCATTATAATTTAACTGCCTACAATAACTTTGATGAAAACACAATTAGCTAGTAATGAATTTAATCAATAAAACAATCCGCAAGGAATATTTATGTACAATATTTGTGTACATGGAGATATACATTGTGATTTGTGGGTTATAGATGAGGCAAAGTATAGGCAAGTATTGCATCAAAGAAAATGGCTACTATGTCCGGTGGCGTTGCCAGGACCCTGGACCAGGGAGTTCAGCGTATGTTTGGTGTTAGGGCGGCGGAAATTAATTTTGAATGAATTGATTTTGTGTAATTGATTCTTATTAGACGTTAGTTGAATGTAAAATGATTTATGTTTGAATATATTTCGATTAGGGAATTGAACAATAAATCCAAGGCTAAAAGCTTAACTAGAATAAATTCTACAACAAAATTAATTACACTTTTAACTAAAATACAGATAAAAGACAATTTGGTAATATTAACATACAAAATAAACACATTAATTGCACTAACAACTTTTCTTAAAAAATGTAAAAAATGCAAAGGGTATTTAGATACAGGGACGAAGAGAGTATTACGGTCATTCATCAAATTAAAGCAAACATAAAGTGATTAAATTAAAAGAAAAAATAATTGAATGATGTGACTAAATTTTTTCTCATTTATTTTTCTCCATTCATGTAAGTGTGCCTAAACATTTTTCATTTGTATTTGTGCCTATGTAAGACTTTCTCCTAACCATTCACTAAAATAATTAATAATATGTGACAAGATATACTATAATACTTGTTGTTATAGGACACGTGCTGTTGCAATTGTCGGTCATAAGCTTTGTGCAATGTTTAGATTTGAGGGGATTCAATATGATAAAAACATAACAATTGGAATGTATAATTAAGAATTATGTAGCTCCACCAGTGACTATGTCTTTGTCCTATACACTTAAGCAACTCAAATAATAACTGATGATAACATACTTGAACTAGTAAAAAAAATTGAAAAACGAGTTAAGCGGGTCGGCCCACCCCACTTTTCCAACGAGTTAAGTGGGGCAAACGAATTATAGGAAACAGGTTCAAAACTTTGACTCAGTCCGCCAAAAATAGTGGGCTAAACGGGTCAGACCGCTGTGTTGGACCCATTTTGCCACCCCTACTCATTAGAAATATCATGTCTACACACACTCTTTTTCCTCTAATATCTTTGATTACAATGTAACAATCGATATGGTAAATATTTCAAAGGAATTGTCGACATTCGCCAAAGTGTTTCTGAAGCTGGTCAAAGAGAGGTTTCATTTAAGATGAAGAATGCAAAAGCTTTGCATAATATTCAACTATCATGTGGACGACAAATTCAGGATGAGCTTTGTCATTTTGAATTAGCCAAAGATGCATGGAGTCACTTGTCAGTGGTTTATGGCAAAACTTTAAAAATCAATCTAGATAAACTTGAGCAAGGTATGTATTGAAATGTAATTGTTTTTTTTTTTTAGGGAAAATGTAATTGCTACTTCATGCAGTTCTATTTATAGGAAACAATTAATTTTTTAAATTCATTGGTTAATTATTGTATTTGGTCTGAAATATAGACTGGATACATCAAATATTCAATAAATCTAAAAAATCGATTGTTTCTTATAAATAGGACCGAAAGGAGTATATAATATAAAGGGAAAATATAAATACTGCGAGTTGTATTGATTTTCCCTCCAAGATAGTATTTATGCATGTTTAAATGTAAATGGCAGATGATGATGATATAGTTAGTGTGAAACATAAAGAGCTATTCAGGATGGTGGGAAGAGGTGATCCTATAGAAAATATCAAAATAGATGAGGATGTATACGATGATATAACCTCTATTTCAGCTAGGACGCTACTTCACGTTGCAGTAAATGCTGGAAATCTGAAAAATGTGGAAATGTTGGTGAGAGAAGGGAGAGATGAGTTTGTAACAAAGCAAGATAGGCACGGGGAAACAGCTATGGCTCTTGCAGCTTATTATAATGCAAAAATAGATATAGTGAAGTGTATGGTAGATAGCAAAACGGGGGAGATGTTGCTGATGACACATAATACAAACGGAGAACTCCCTGTTCATATGGCTGCCGATAAAGGACACAAAAAAATGACTAGTTTTCTTTACTCAAAAACTCCTGGAGAAGTGTTCAAAAAAGATTCACGAAATCGAGTTTTGCTTCTTGACCGATGTATCACGGCCGAACTATTTGGTAAGAGAATTTAAAAGTTCCGATTGTGTTACAAGTTAAAGAATTAAAAAAATAAAATTTGTATTGAAAAGATAAATTTCGTAACACTTTAAAAAAAACTTTTAAAACATTAATTTCATAATTTTCAAAAAAATATTTCCATCTTTAGCCGTGCCTTAAGGACACATTCTAACATTTCTCTTAAATAATTTTAAGTGCACTTATTATTTTGTATGTATGGGTGTGTAGTGTGTGTTTCCTCCGTTAATTTTTGTTAAATATTTTGTTTTAATTTTGAAAACATTTGCGTCAACTAATTTATCTGTTTCCCTCCAAAATTTCAAGGTATTAACTACTTTCTCTTCAAATGTATGCTTGATATGCTAGAGGTGGCTTTGAGGTTACTCAAACTTTACCCAGATGATCTATTTCATGAAGCCTCGTACGGTGAAATCAACAGCGAAGAACGAAATGAGGAATCCAACAAATTCTCCACCTTAGTTTCATTGGCTAAATTTACATTGCGCTCTAATTTCCCAAAGAGGCGATTCTTCCAACCTACAGACTACTTAATTTATAGCCGTAAGTTTCCATGATTTTGCTTGCTTAGTTTCATTAGATGTATAATTTACATACATCACATAATAATTGATCTATTTCTAAAACAATTTTATTACAGATTTAAGCCTAAAAGAATTTGAAGACAACTATGGGATTCCCGAATCCGATATTGCGGAGTATTTACGGTTGGTTTATGCAGATAGAAGTGTACATGTAACATCATCTTCTGTGAAATGTTGGTCAGTACCTGGCTTCCTCATGGCTTCGAAATTTCTGTTCCTGCCTATAAAACTACTGCGTATGTTGATTCCATTCCCCTTGCAAATCATTAAATTTTCTATTGGGTATACCACTACTTCACCACTAATAAACTTACCGGATGATTTGTTGATTTGTTCAGATCAACTACTTCATAAATTCGCATACTTGTTGGTTCAAGTTTTCAAGTATCTAGATATCCTTGGTAAGTAAAACCAATAACCAATATATTATAATTCTTGTATTATAATATTTTCCCAAAAAAAAGGTGAACAATACAAGTTGTCAAGTATTTGTGTCCAAATTTGTATTTTTTTCAAAATTACTCTCATTTAATTTGACTTTCGGCAATGATTCAAGTACTTATACGTTCCTTTGATTGTGTCAGGAACAAGGGAAATATATGCAAAAAAATATACCCTTTATGAAGTTGTGGGAGTAATAAAATACTTGATCCAAAATCTTAAAGGATTTAATGGTTTAGGGCTCAGACAAGCTTCAGCACATGAAGCCATGTTATATGCAGCCCAGAATGGAATAATTACATTGATAAATGCTATGAGGAACGCTAATCCTTATCTACTTTCAGTCACTGATAACCGTGGTAGAGGCATACTTTGGTATGCAGTTCTGAATCGCAGAAGATCTGTTTTCAACCTCATATATTCTCTCAATGGATTGGAGAAGGAGATGATTAAATATCGCACAGACTCGGTTGACAATAATCTATTGCACATGGCAGCTCTTTTAGTTCCTTCATCTATCCGTAGTGGCAGATTGGGTCCTGCTATGCAAGTACAAAAAGAAATTCAATGGTTTAAGGTCATTTGTCTCATCTCTATCTATCTGTCTATCTATAATGGGAACAAACTACAATGCTAGTGGTGAGGTACAAACACCTCTGACGTCATGAATTAAAAGTAGATCAAGCAAAATAAATATTGAATGATAGAACAATTAACAGGTTTAGAACAAAACTCGTGAATGGAAGTGATTTGGTGAAGAAAGAAAGTAATGAGAATTTTAGAGATAAGGAGAGAATGGAAATGATAAGCAATCTAATTTTTTATTGAAAGATAGATCACATATTAATTTTTAAGCGATTAGGGACTATTTATGAAACATGGGAATCAACAACTAATTAAAACTGAGTTGTAACTTGTAGCTCAAGTTACCTAACTAATATTTAGTTATTCAACTAGCAACCTAACTAACTTTGAATTATATCAACTAAAGTCCTCAATTTAAGTTAGCTGTAAATACCATTACCAATCTTCATCTAAGGTCTTTAAATGTGCTAATCTTCGAAGGCTTTGTTAGCAAATTTGCAAGTTTCAAATCTGTTTTGCAATATTGCAGCTCCAATTTCTCCTTGTTTAATTGATCCCTTAGAAAACGAGACCTTTCTTTAATGTGCTTGCTCCACTCATAAGCAACTTCTAAGGTCAAATAATTGGAGCTACCACCTTAGAATCCATCTCAAAAATGACCTTAGAAAGTGATAATTCTTGAGCACCCACCACCGAAGAATCCATCTAAAAAACGACATAAGAAAGTGATAATTATTGGACTATTACTTTTTCCATCTTATGAGCTTTCATGCACACCCTGTTTGACACATGGGATACAAGTGACAATAAGACACGACAGTTAAATGGTGGCAACTACGCATACATACACTATCAGTTGGAACAATCTTTAAAATTAGGAGTGGTCCAACAGGCGGAGAGATTGTAGAGGTGTTCAAGAAACATTATTGTTTAAGATAATAGATTGATTTATTGACGTTTGCCAAAAACAATTTTTAAAGTGTTTTCTTGTGTATAATATTAAGATTGTTTGAAATCAGTGCAGGCGGTGGAGGAAGTTGTGCATCCCATGTGCAAGGAAGCCAAAAATGAGGATGGTAAGAAACCTTATGATGTATTCATCGAAAGCCACGAGGAGCTAGTGAAAGCTGGAGAAAAATGGACAAAAGACACAGCTAGTTGTTATATAGCTGTGGCTTCTCTCGTCCTTACTATCATGTTTGCTGCAGCCTTTACTATTCCGGGTGGAAACAACCAAACTGGGCCACCCATCTCCTTGGATCAAAATACATTTAAAATGTTTCTCTTAGCTGATTCGGTATCTATCATCACTGCCGCCACTTCAGTCTTGTTTTTCATTTCGATTCTCACATCGCGTTGCCATGCAATAGATTTCCTCAAGGTCTTGCCTATGAAGTTAATAACCGGCCTTGCGCTCCTTCCTTTTTCTGTCGGTTCCATGATGGTTGCATTTTATGCTGCACTTAAAATGATCTTAAAGCAAAATCACATTGGCTCTAGAGGGGTTGTTCTAGGACCCATCTTGTCCCTTGGTAGTGTTCCAATTTTCATTTTACTAGCATCTCAGTTACGCTTCATCTGGAGGATTTTATATTTTACAATGAAAAATCGCATTAAGGGATGATATATGCCAGAAAAGGTATTTCAACAAAAGACTAATGTGAGTGATAGACACTTTTGCAAGTGAATAATGTTTTCTTCTTTTTATTTAATATTTCCTTCTATCAGTTGGTAAACGTTATATGTATTATTACTCTCTATCTATCTAATTTTATTTGTGTTTTAAAAATTGTATGTAAGGTTGTGATTTTTATGCAGTAAATTTCTAGTTGAAAAGATGAGTATAATATGAAGGAATGAATCTTTGCAATTTAATTTAACAAAGCAGTAGCAACTTACAAGTATTATGGAATCAATTCATGCGTAGGAATAGAAAAGGTATAGCGCGGTAGAACAAAAGGTTGAGAAATAATTTCAGAGGGAGAGTTTAGAGTTTCCAAGATTTCTTTCATGCCTCTCACATCATTCATTCTTCCTCTTTAATGTCTCTAAAAATAAATTTGCTTGAAGCATTTGTATCCAGAAACTGCAATGTGGCAGAAAAAACATCAAACACTATTTTTTCTACACAAGCATTGATAATCACTACACTACTAGAAAAAGCAAAATTAGCGAGGGAAATTAGTGACGGAAAAAATGAAATTCCTCACAAATTCCTTGGTCGCAAAATTTAGTGACGGAATTAGAGAGGGATTTCACGTTTTCCCTCACTAAATATCCCTCACTAATTTTTGTTTTTTTAGTAGTGC
>Ga0228710_1010965_pt1 | contig 11906 bp, 2 predicted proteins | sample MedpolnodulmetaG_FD_177995 | JGI IMG/M metagenome (GOLD analysis project Ga0228710, IMG submission 177995) | Root nodule microbial communities from Medicago polymorpha collected in Santa Monica, California, United States - pink nodules | ecosystem: Host-associated > Plants > Roots > Nodule...
AAGAACCAACATAAGATTATGAGGGTTTTGGCTCCCAACACACTTAAATACCCCATTGGTGAAAGTACTAAAATGCCCTCTGTCTTAAACGTGTTTATACTGACACTGATAATTCAACCTAAGCTTAACTGATATCATTTGATAAACATTCTCCGTCGTACTTGTTTTCCGTGAGCATTTGTTCTCTGACACGTTTGACTGGTAATATTCCAATAATCGTCGAGTGGGATATTACACTCTACCCCCCTTAAAAGAAATTTCGTCCTCGAAATTTAGAGATTCCTTAATAATTGCGGCGATCAATGCTTGACATTCCCGATTTTAATCCTTTGGCATCTAATTACGTGTAACCTTATGATTTTAAAGTATACTCCTCTCACCAAGAACAAGTAACACACCCTGACTTAATCCACATATAATTGAATGTAATCCTCTTAACCTGAAATCCCATTAAAAATCTAGAATTATCTTGAAACATCGTGACTGAAACTTACCCTTGCTGTGTGCCGAACTAGTTACCTCAGATCCTTAGCCCATCTGTTTGACAGTAATTATTCACACACTATCTTGTCAGCGACAAGAACACTCAGGATTTGCCTTTTTACTGGAGTCCTAGTGGAATCCTGGTTTGCCTTACAGTGCTTACTGGCATCTGAAGTATCTTTCTATCCATACGCATACTCGATACATCTCTGTAAAAACCATGTTCTTCTAACTGATAGCTTGTTGATCCGATACTTTGGTGTTTGAACAGATTCACACAACTCCCTAATAATGACTAGAATCTCTAAGATTCTCACTTTGTGTGCAACTTACAAGGACACATGATCTTTCTTACCGAACCTTGAGGCGTCTGCCTCCCGCTTGAGTCGCTTATCTGACGATTCTGCGAAATTCTTGTCTTCTCTCAAAGCCTTAGGAAACTTTCTAATCTCATTTCAATCTTAATGCAACCGAATTCATGGGTAACTCATATATCTTGACATGAAAAAGCGAAATCAAATACGCCGATACACTTGGCATTTATTAACTAGTCTTTTAGTCCACATACTCTTGAAACTTCTGACTTAGACTACTTGCACTCTAATGCTCTTAGCAGAAGCCTGTACGTTCCGTACGATCTCTAAATGAAAATTGTCGTCCACCTTATCAATCCTTCGTTTCCTTCAAACGAATTTCAATCCTTAGGTGAATTAAGAGGGGTAACTCCTAAAAGCCTTCCCTTAGGGTTACACACTTCTCGAGTGCCGTGTTTTGTTAGATAATAACGATACTTGTTCTGACATTTTGCTTCGAGAAATTTTAAACATCGGTATACGGGTCCTTGGAACGAATAGGTGCATAGTCTTTTAAAAGAATTTTGTGAAACTGAGTCTGAAACGGCACTGCAGAACCACATGACGAGTTACTACATTTCAAAAAATTCGCGCAACTCGCCCAAGCTCTCCAATGACGAGTTGGCTCTGGAGTTTTCACGTCTTAAGTGAGCTTACTCGCTTACGGCATGTGTCAGCAGTTTCAGTAATATAAATAATAGCACGTTTTGAAAATAAACTTCGTTTCCAAGTCCCTTAATACATACTCTAACCTTAGGAGTTAAAAAATCGTGATCCGACATTATTAGAGCAAGTATCGTCATCATTTACCAAGCATGGCACAAGAGGGTATGAATCTTATCGTGTAAAACGTGATGGTCGTGTCTTCCTTCATAGCAACACTCCTTTCGTGTCATTCTTTGTTACATGAAGTTTATGTGTGCCATGCATTATCCTTCTAAGTTTAGGTTTAGGGTTACACATTGCATTCTTAAGGATTGAGGATTTCCTTCGAATTACACAAGATTGCACAGATGATCATGAGTGACGGCACAAGGCTTCAGGACAAGCAAGCATTAAACAAGTGAAAGGCCTGCACTGATTTCGCTAATGGCGAAATGTCTCTGGAAATTCCTGAGAATTTTGCTATTAGCGAAACTAACCTGATGCCATCACCTGAATCTCGCCATTAGCTAAATAAATTCGCTATTAGCGAATTTCATCAGATCAAAAAATGCAGAATTTTCATTTTTTGGACACTTGGACCTCAAACCTAAGCATGCATATGGATCCTAATCGTCTGAGATGAATAATAATCAAGGGAAAGGAAATGCATGGCACTTTAAACATGATTCTTACCACTCTTTTAGCTTCACTGCATCTTTGATCATAATCCTTTTGGACCTTACGTATGCCTCTCTTGACTTATTCCGATGAGGACATAGTTATCATACTCTTACTACGCCTTTCGTTGACTATTCGAGTCTTGCTACTCCGGAACTGTTACTTCAAACTTCTTACTCATCTTGTAGTGATTCTCACTCCAACGTCCAAGACTTTATGGACTTTATTAAAACTCTTACCGGTCAAACCTCGGCTGCGCTACTCTGATTCCTCATTCGACTTTAGCCATAAACGTTAACCCGTCGAGATGAGTGAAACTACACATCCTTCTTACTACATGGTTACCAATTCCATGAATCATTCTTACGAATTCACATGGTAGACTCATCATGTACTCGTACATTCCTTCCTTGAACATCCAACATTGCATCTTCGTATTCTCGCATACTATGTTTTGCTTAATCATACCGATGCTTGCTCGTTGAATTCCCTCTTAAAGAAAACTTCATAATACTAGCACACGGGTCATTGGCGTCAATGATTATTCATCCTATAGTGAATTTGGGTCCTAGACGTCATCATAAAATCACGGAACGAGTTGACAACATAATTGTGCCATCAAATCTCGCTCCAAGTGAGTCTAGCCCACTCTACGCGAGTCGTGACGGACTAGGACCTACAGAACCCCTATTTAGTTCAAGAACGCCAACTCCAATCACCCATGCGCAGGTATTCATTTTCAAACTTCGTGAACATTATATTCCATCATTTCAACGAGCCTGAGAAAGTTAATCAAGCAAAACATAGATTTGAGGAACGATTGTAACTTTACGAAATCCGGGAATCCCGTGACCTCACATAACTTTCCTCCACTTAACCTTTTGCCTCATGTCTTTACATCCGCAACATCTATTCCATACGACAGAACCTCCAAAACTCTTGGCCCAAACTCCTTCTTATCTCTTAACATATTAACTTCTAATGTTACCTTGAACCGAATTGATTCTGTTAATGATCGTCCAAGAATTTTTCTTTGGAAATCTTAGGATGTAAGGTGCATTCGATGCTTGTTATTATAAAGGATCTTTACTGCGTAAAAGACTGCGAAGATGACCCCCAATAGCCATTACGGACCCTAGGGATGAACTAACAGCTTTTGGGGAAAAGGTGAAAATTTCGCCCCAGGTTGGCTATTAGCGAGTTTCTTCAGCCCTGTTTTCCGGAAAATGTATTTTACATAAAAATCTTTTTTTGCAAGTAACCCAATGCACATTAGTCATCCCTAACCTCATAAAACAATTCATAACATTTGCATGGCAAGCATTAACATCAATCGATACAATTCACAGTACATTGGAAACTAATGTCTTAATCGTTCTAACACTTAACATATAACTTCCACAAAAGAAACATGAACTCCGTTCGCTACAAATGGCTTAACTTGTTTCTCTGCTGACTCATTCAACACTCCAAACGCTAGAACCTTGCCCACTTTGGGCATTCAAGTCCTTGGCTTCATTCACATATCACTATCCCTGAGAGCTTCCCGATCTCATCGAAGTATGTCGGCTTCTTCATTCCGAGTCTCTACTCACCACATATACGAAATACCATCACACAACGTGTCTAATGCCATAGAAATACTCCACCTTGTTTCTATCAACGCCTCGTGCTCCCAGTGGAGTTTAATTTCATCCACTGGGTTCACTGGCCACCTTCTGACTTAGTTACATACTCACTGTTACTCGATCCGAATTCCTACTTCCCAGTTCATCCCCATCACATACTTTGCTCATATTGGGTCCTATTCAGCTCTCAGGCATCCGTTCTAATCGTCGAGTGTTATATTGAGTTGATCAGGCTCAACTAACAACAACAACTAGAACATTTACCTGCAACCCAATGGTCCCACTACCTTAGTTGAAACTTAATGACCCATGGCATGATTTGAATCGACCTACTCTGATACCAAATGTAACACCGATACTAAACGTATCTAGAAAGTTTAGCATGTGCATTATCTTTAGCACTGGATACATTAAAATTTACAACATAAATTTCTTCGAATGAATATTTTATACAACAATACGCGTTCGTACAATCAACAATACAATATAACTCGTCCAAAACATAGAAAATACATCCTTAAAGTCTATAACATCCTGCAGCGGGTACGAACGAGCACTTGCTGATTATCCGTCCGACTACAAGCTTGCAAAACCAACCTGTTGATCTGAAACAAATAAGGATTGGAATGAGACATAATGTCTTAGTGAGTTATACCTAATACTAGGCTATAGGTAACCTCGAGGAAAACCTATGGTCACCACGTGTCTACAATACAACCTGCCGGTTGATTATACGTGTGTGGGCTTGCTTGCCTAGACGGTCGTGCATACTAGATCCGTCGTAGGTTCTTCGTTTCACAACTCATAGGTCTTGTCTTACTCTACATGTCATGGCGGTCAAGGGAACCTAGAATCGCTATGTCGAGATACGATAAACGCATCCTGACCTAAACATAAGCCATTCATGACATGACCCTAGACCGGACGATCGGGGAATCCTAAGATCGTCTTACGTATAACTTCTTGGTCTTATCTTGATTCAAAAACTTATACATAACTTGCATCTTATCATAAACGTAAGCATATCATTCCATGTTCATTCATTAAGTTAGCGGTTAGCATTGAACAAACAATATTATCTGAGTTCATTTTACGGATTATTCCCGAGTGGAGTAACCTCGGAGGTTAATCCCTTACTTAACCGATGAAAACCTAGCTAAGGTACATCGGACTCCCTCAGTGACGTGCGGGCCTACCTTGCGAAGCGTATCCCGTTCCCCTTGTGAGAACCTTTTGTATCCCCCTTGGCGTGGATAACGGAAAGACACAACACCTACGTCTTACTTTATGGTCTTGACTATAAAAAATCTTTCATAAGAAATATTTTGTTGGATATTGTTTGTAAATGAAAGATTTCTTATGCAAAAGACTATAAAAATGTTTAGATGAGGGATATAAAGAAACAAATTTTATTATTATATTTGATGGTAAAAAATTAAATGAAAAATATTGAAGGCTCTAGAAGAGCAAATATATTGTTATATGGAGTAATAAAATTACGCACTGAGAATGCGTTATATTCCTTCAGGTCTCATAGAAGTTTATTATGTTTCAACGATATCATTCTAAATTGATATCATATTGAAAAGAAAAAAATGTTAAATATCTCTATATTACGAGATATACTCTAGATAAAATAAGTGCAGTGAAAAAATATTATCTCTGATTTATACTACACTTATATTAGTGCAATGGAAGCATATATTATTGTAAAACTGAAATTTACATATTATATTATTAGTGCAATGGAAGCACGTATTATTGTAAACCAGAAATTTACAAATTATATTAAATATATCGTCGGCAAGACCGGTTGGGTTATCCCAGATTTATTATGATACAAAATTTAGTTGAAAAAAAATGGATATATATTGAAGAGTCAGAAAATTCTTCAATCTAGTAACTATCGTGTGTTACTAGCCCCCAGAAAAAGTTGACAATTTAAAAGAATGAGTCTCTCACTTATATAAGGTGATATTTAAATTAATTTATTCATCATGTGAATCACTTGAATATTATATGATTTGAATCGATGCATCCACTAAATGATCACATCTATATTCACAACCAGAAGTTTGTGAGATTATTATGTCAACTATTTGACTAAGAGTTTATTTTCTGAACTTTTCAGAAAGCATTTGATAAGTATCATTCGTCAATTGAAATAGACATTGAACAGCTGGTAGCATATGCTCATAAAAATGGACTTGAAGATCCATTCTTTAGACATCTAAAGTTAATTGTATGATTGATACTTACGAGACCATACCTTATAAACTCTAGTTTGGTTATGAGACCATGTCTTATAAACTCTATTTTGCGAATCAGTTTTATTGTATGTTGAGATGTTAATAAACTCTATTTTGGTTATGAGACCATTCATTTTCAGAAGAACTAATCAGGTACCTGAAACTTATGAAATATTAATAAATCATGTCATGAATGAAAGATCTTAATGGAATGAGATGGAACTGAAATGAAGTCAACGTTGAAGTCTATTAAATTTATAGATAATTATAATAGTTACAATTGAAAAGAGACAATTATAGTGAATTCAAACTCGCTTCATGATGGTCGGATATGGCAAGTGTACCAATTGTTAACCAAGTAATAAAGTGATAAGTAGAGTATCGTATCCACAGGGATTATCCTTTCGTCCAAAAAATTCTCGTTACTTATTTTTATAAGTTGAGGGCATAAAGTTAAGGGTTAAAAGACTTGCAATTTTTATCTATTTGCAATAGACCAAGTTTACCTATTTTGGTTGCAGAAAAGTAAGCAGCGGTTAAGATTCTTAGAATCCCCTCTGTATATATATTGTTGGATAATAAGTAATAGAAATATCGCGTATATTTATCTTAGGTAGACTATACAAGTGATGAGGCCGTTGGGACGTTACTAACCTACTTTGGTCCATCTCTCTTATGGCTAACTGCACTTTTTGATCGCACAATGATCCTTACGTGAGGGGTTTTGCTAATTCAAAGGTAATTGAAACATAAACTTAAATTGGCTTTCTAGTGTTTCCCACGACAATTATGGAACACTAAGGTTATATGCGCTATGGTATAGAGTTATTAATCCTATAGCATTTGTCTACCTTCGTAAGGAATATTAGTGTAGGTCATGTCTAAGGTTCCCTTAGGTCTGCCCAACTATGAATGTTAGGATACTCATAGCGCACCCTCTCTACGCTCTTAGTAGTTCTACAAACGGGCAACCATAATTTACGTCTACCTTACTAAGGGTTTCAAGAGAATGGTTCTATTAGGCTACAACTTATTTCCTTCAGCTAGGCACCTGTTTCCCTAATTAATAACCAGTTAATTCCTAGGTTCGGTGGGGTACCACCCCAGTCTTAATGGTTTTCAGCCACTAAGCACCTACGTCTAGGATCAACAATTCCTATGACATCTTTGGCTAGTTAGTAATCACTCACTCCCTAGACAGATAGTTATCAATAAAGGGATATAATTATCAAGATATAAGCATCAAGTTAGTGATAGCAATATTAGGCCTTGTCACAACCTAAGTACCTAATCTAAGGTTGCACCTATCACATAAATAAACTACTTCCTAATAAAAGTTAATAGCGAACAAAAGAATAAATAAATAAAATAAACGACATATTAAATTAAATAAATATCCAACAAAAATATACAGAGGTTCATCTTAGAACTCTAACCTCAAAAGATTTCGTTACATATGGTAACTAAAAACAAATTACTAAAGATAAAAACATACCCTAGAAAATCAAGGAGAAAATAAATTCTCTCCCAAAGATCCAAAGTAGCCTTCCTCTTGAACTGCCACAGTTCTGAACAAGAAATTCTGAATGAGGAAGGCTAGTATTTATAGTGGAGATTTCTAACTGGGTTTGGGCTAAAAACGCGGCTTTACCCACAAAAACAAATGCAATTAAGCCTGCACCACTACATTTTAAGATGCTTGGGGGCATCAAATATGCCCTAGGCGCATGGAAGCATTAAACCATGCCCTAAGCGCATTTTAGATGCCCTAGGCGCATGATAATGCTTTTCCATGTCCTAGGCGAATTCAATTGTGCTTTTGGTCCCAATTCCTCCGATCTTCGTCATTTTTAGGTCTTCGTCTTCAACTAACTTGACTCGGAACTTGGGAACATAATTCCTCCCTATGTAAAGTCTCCCGAGGCCTCATGAATCTTCATTTTTGGTCTTCCCAAAGTCTTTACAATTCTTTAAATGTTCTTGATTTGCCAATTTGCATGATTTCTTCGTGAATTACTTCAAAAATCCCTAGAATTGCTATGTTTCGGAAAAACTAGAATTACAGACTCAAATATATAAAACATTACAAAAGTCCCAAAATCATAGACAATCGTTCTAATACTCTCCTTTTTGCTGCTAAAATCTACTGAAATTGACTAAAAACATGCTAAGAATAACGTAAGATGACTTGTCATCACTTCATAAAGCAGACTTTGTATGGAAATATAGTCTGCACACTTGAAGATGTGAAGTTAAATGGATATATATGACTTTTTCGCGCTAAATGGAATTAGCATGGTAAAATACACACACACACACAAATATATATATATATATATATATATATATATCTACCATTTATTTTTAAGAGACATATATTGTTTAGTGAAATATTCACCTGAAGTGAATTCAAGAATTTTTTCATACTTGATTAAGTTTAGTAGCACATGAAAGACTCAAATTATATGAAAGATGTGTTACAATTTATTTGGCTCACTTGATAGTGATGATTATATGAAACTTGTTGAAGGATTTCATTTGCGTAAAGACATACTATCAAAATTATTGAAAAGATGACATCGTTTGTACATTTTAAGGATATGGAAATGAATTTCTTATAATCGATTTTATGATAATCATATAAATATTATTAGAACTCCTGAAAAGATTTTAAAATTTCTTATATAAAGGTCGATATGAACAAATCTAGTTGATTATGTAATAGAAAGATTGTGATGTCACTTGATGTGAGTAAAGATCATGTACTCAAGAAAAATGTGAACAATTTGAATTGATCAGATATTGCAGTAATGTCAAACATACAATTTGTATCTTAATATCATCCGATCATTTGAAAATGTTAGCAAGTGGAGAATGCTCTTTGTTAAGGATTATGATTTTACACATACAAGAAACTTGTGATTTTCTAATTTTATAAAGATACTCTTTCTACAATTCAATATGAAAACAATATTTAATTTCAAGAACTGCTAACTTAGAGAAGAGCATGAAGATATACCATATATTTCTATATAGTCACCATCAAGTAAAGATTTTGGGTAACTAGCATAAAAGATTATTTGACTTTCTTCGTCTCACATATAATTGTCTTTATGAGGGGAAGACACAAATATGTTCTGCACTTTTTTTTCTTCCCTTTGCCATGGTTTTATCCCAGTGCATTTTCCTAGTAAGGTTTTTAACGAGACAAATTATGACAAAAAAGATGTTGTACTCTTTTTCCTTCACTAGATTTCTTTTCCATCGGGTTTTTCTCTAGTAAGGTTTTAATGAGGCATATCTTTCGTGGACATCCAAGGGGAGTGTTATGAATAATATTAATATGACATGGATGTCCATTTTCCCTAGACATTCTAACTACAATGACTAAATGACTTTATTACTTGATCAAAAGTAAAATCTTATATTTTCAAGAAATTTTTTCTATTTGTAGGTTCCTTAACCATTGTCCGGAAAACATTGGTTATCATTGACACATATAGTTATTTAACATTTGAAAATAGCAAAAAAGGGAAGGAAAAAAAAAAGCCAAAACTCAAACCAATTTTAATGTTTTTTGTTTCGTTCAAATTCAAAAACTATAATCACAAATCACCCGGAGCACTAGTTCGATCAGGAGCCATGGCATTTTTTTAGTTGTTTTTGTTACTGCCGTTTTCGTTATTATTTATGAACAATTATTTGTATCTAATTCGTCATAATTTACCACTACCAATTTATAAACAAGTTTTCTTTGCGTATGTTTAGGAGCATCATCGAATCATCATACCTTTCTGTGCTTTGTATCCAATTCTCCCTCCTGCAAGGCATGTAAGTTTTGATTTTTATTGTTATTTATTTTCCCTCTGGATTTTATTGTTTGTTGTTATGCGTATTAGTTTTGGATACTAACACGTTTGGAAAATAGACCCATCTTAAATATAAAAACGTTGATGCTACAAACAAGAGTGTTTGTGTCTGCATGTTAATGTTGTGTTTAATGTTCATGTATCTGACGGTGTTTAATAGATTAAAATCATAGTCACATTCGTTTGCAATTTGCTTTAGTACGCGGCTGCTCACTCTTAAAGACGCAATTTGAGTTCACGGTAAGTTCTAAGAACCTAATGCTATCAATTTGAAGTTTATATTATCAAATTTATAACCTTCGTCTTTAATTTGAAGTTTAATTTTGTTATAAAAAAATATAAAGTTTAATTTGTTACATTGTTTTCATTAGGTATATACTCATAGCTTTATTTATACATGGATTAGTTAAAAGTCTATGATAGAGAGGTAACACATGTGATTTCTCAACGAGATATACTAGTTCAAATAGTCTCACAGTTGTTTAGTAAGCATTGAAATCAAAACTAAGTGTACAGCTTGATGCATCTAAACTTCAAACCTATAATGGATAACTGATAGCAGATAAGTTAGCTGATTAAATTGGCAGTGTTTGGTAAAATTAGCGGTTTTACCAGCTTATAAGCATGGAATGACATAAAAAAGACATATTACTCTCCCGCATTCAATTTATAAAATTGCTATACCATATAAATGAATAATATTTTTTTGAGAAATGAAAGTTGCATAGACTAGTTATATTCAACAATGTTTCCAATTTTTATGCATGTGAGAATTAGATTTATGATGCTGATATTGGTCATTGTTAGCAAATAGCAAGTTACTACTGAAGTAGTGAAATTCACATTTAATAAAGTTCTATACAACAAGGAAAATATGTTGGTGACAAGCTGGAGTTGCGAGGACGAGGAACAAGTTACTTCAAATCAAACGCTTACATCTCAAAACTATACAAACATAGTATGCTGCCCACCGTCTGACTTTGAATTCAATCCATTGATGTTTATGCACACAGGTTTCATGGAAAGAGATATTGTATGTAACAACTTTATTAATTCAACAAATATTTATAGAAATTTGAATATTTAACGGAGGTTGGTAAAGAGCATACTTTCAAATCTTAATAATTACAGGTAGTGACTCTTGGGAATAACAGTTGCAACAAATAGTATGTTTATTCAATATGCATCAGAAACATCAATCTTTGTGTTACTCAAAGAAGTGGCCAATATTTAGAACCAATAACAACATTCATTCTTTTACATTCCATCATTTATGCTTCATTTTGCACAGTGAAACAGAACATTTGAAACAATATCAGGAACATCAATATTCGAGTTACCCAAACAAGTTTCCAATATTTATAAACAACAACATACATTCTCCGACTTAAAGCTACAAATTAAGAATATAACAAACCCTACTGCATTCTAATCTGTTAGACTAGATCATGCAGGTTATTTGGAAACAAACTAAATAATAGCTACATAATTCAATCTTTTGGAAATCAATGGCAACCATTTTGATCCATGCATTCAAAAAAATTTACAAGAAGAATCATCACAATGACATGCCGCACTTTTGTCTTTAATTCATCAAGTCAGCTGATTTTCATCCACTTAAGCCTTGATCTCCTGTAAAGATCAAATAAGCATTTTTCTTTAATTAGCTTCAAAAAAATCATTGTCAAATTTTTATTGTTGTAGAAAGCTTTCTTTACACAACTCCATTTAGATTCCAGTTTACAAAAGGAGTAAGTTTGTTTCTACGTCCACTACAGACCTAGAGACGCTTTTTTTATTAATCCCCGATTCTTAGCTTCTCATTTTCACTGTAAACGGAGGCCAGAACGCCGGGCTGCGGCAACCCACCACACAACCAAACATGAATACCCATTTAATAACAAAATATAATAAGTTATTCCAGCTGAATAATCATATATGAAAAAAGATAATCATGTCTATCAAATAAAGTAATTTGAATTTTGAGTGACCACCAAATAT
>Ga0228710_1010966_pt1 | contig 11905 bp, 14 predicted proteins | sample MedpolnodulmetaG_FD_177995 | JGI IMG/M metagenome (GOLD analysis project Ga0228710, IMG submission 177995) | Root nodule microbial communities from Medicago polymorpha collected in Santa Monica, California, United States - pink nodules | ecosystem: Host-associated > Plants > Roots > Nodule...
TGTGTAATTCAATTCCAGAAAACATAATGTTCAATGTAATTTGTCATAAAAAAAAATGTTCAATGTAATTATGCACAATCAACATAAAAGATTATTTTTGAAATTTGCTTTTCTTTTTTTTTTTTTGGTCAAGATTTGCTTTACAGTTTTACTAAAAATATGAAATTAGTTCTGAGCACTTATTTTATTTAAATAAAATTCTATAATAAAAATAAAATAAAATAAAATATATACAATGAGGTAAGATAATAATGTCGATAGTCGGGCTCACTATTTCTGTCGGTATAACAAATACAGACTTTCCATTAAGAATAAAACTTTCATTTCTTGAATTATTTATAATTATTTTTGTGCAAATGTGAATACAACAAGCCTCGTAAATTATATTCATTTTAGGTGATTATTATTTTTATTAAACTATACTATGTAAAAAATAATTACTTAGTTAGTCGCTTTAGTCCTTATTTTATGAATTGGTCTACATGCAATCTCTCTCTTTCCACAAAATAGCAAAATATGTTATTGTCGATAAAAGTAGACAATCAAATGCATTGTATATTTATTATTTATGAAAATGTAAGGAAAAAAAATCTATTTTTAATTTTATAAAGTGACTTTCCTTGTAAAAAAATAAATCTCAAATGGTTAATTAAACGGGATAGAATATTATATTTAATACTTAACGAGTAATACTTGCTTGACACAAATATCATAATTTGAATGGAGAAATACAGCAAATGGAAATACAACCAATAGTTGTCTGGCATGCATGAGTCGATGTTTGTGAGTGTTGATTTCATATGACGTACGTCATCACTTTTTCTCTCTATTTTTTGGGGTTTCTACGATACTAGTAGCGGTTATTTTCCCTCCATATTTACCCGCCAGATATAAAAATAAAATATCGTTTCATAAAAATGAAAATAGAGCTAAAAAAATAGAAAAAAAAGGTTTAGTAAAGAAATAGAAAATCATTTCTGAAAACTTAGCAAGATTCATGATTAATTGGACTGGATAATGTGAATATAGTCAAGTTGAATGACAAAAAACAAATAGAATACATTCCCTAAAATAATACAATTAATAAAATTATTTTAAAGGTGTGTTTTTAGAAACTGTTTTTTACAATGCGTAAAATATAGAAAAAAATGTTTCTGAGGTTGATGAATCCACGGTATGAAAAAGAAAAAAAAAAAAGATGGTCAAGTCGTATGAAAAGAAAAAAAAAAGAATAATTAAATGGAATTATAATACTGATAATTTTAAATAGAATTATAATTTTGGTCAGCGCGGTCAATACATTGTAATTATTTTTTGACCAAACATTGCAATTATTAAAAAAATAATAAATTGTGCTCGTGAGCATAATCGAGTCAGTAAGAACGTTACATCATATATGCAGAGGGACAGAGTTCGAACCCTGAATTCCTTACTTATTCATCTTAAAATGAATTTCTAGTCATTAGTCTACTTGATAAAAAAAAATTAAATAGTAATAAAATATATATTTTTTAATAGAAAATATATTAAGCAATTAAAATACACATCTGATGTGCTAGCTAGAGTCGTAAAAATTGGTCGGCTCATTAGACCAAATAATGGGAAGAGAAAACATAAGAGTAGAAGGAAAAGAGAAGACACTGTGGGAGGTGATAACTCAAAAGAAGAAATCCCTTCTAATCATCCGTGTGTGTAGAGCAGAATAAGAATGTTGTGAAAAAATTGGCGGTGGTTCCAAGTTTAAATATTGAACGTGAAGTAGATGGATCCGTTGGAGGAAATAAGGATGATCGTAATGTGTGTGAAGAAGCACCTTCGATATCTGTGCCAGGTGCAAAAAGAAAGAAGTGTATAAAGAAGAATGAAGCCAGAGTGGGAGATGATAAATCAAAGGAAGAAACCCCTATAAGCCCATGTGTTCCAAAACACACTGAAAAAGAAGCTGTGAAAAATTTGGACGTGGTTCAAAGTTTACATATTGAATGTGAAGTAGATGGATCGGTGGAGGAAACAAGGATGATCGTAATGTGTGTGAAGAAGTACCTTCAATATCTGTGGCAAGTGCAAAAAGAAGAAGAATGAAGCAACTTTGGGAGATGATAAATCAAAAGATAACATTGCAACTCTTGATAATCCTATCGATGGTCCACCTTTTGACTGTCCACGTGCTTCACATAACATTGAAAAAGAAGCTGTAAAAAGTTTGGAGATGGTTGTGAATTCACATATTGAATGTGAGGTAGATTGATCCAATAAAGGCGCTAAAGATGACCTTATTTTATGTGAGGAAGGAACTTCTAAACCTACACCAAGTGCAAAGAAAAAGAAGAGTAGTAAGAGTAAAAAGAAAAAAGAAAACCCTAAGGATGGCTCTATTGTATGCGAGGAAGGGACTTCTAAACCCGCGCCAAATGCAAAGAAAAAGACGAGAAGTAAGAGTAAAAAGAAAAAAGAAAGCAATGATAATAACACTAAGAATGGTGTTAATTTTGTGTCAGTGAAGGAGGCTTTTGAACTCAAACCTCCTCTAAAGAAGAAGTCTCAGAGAATGAAGGGATCTCTTGCTCATAGTTCTAATGAACCTTTGAAGAGAGATACAACATCTCAAAAGGATGAAGCACAAACGACTGATGGAGCTCATTGAAAAAGGAAAGAATCTGAAGGTGATACTAATTAAATGCGTTAAAATAGAAAATATTTCCCTATTATTTTATTGTGTTAAAGTTAATTTGATAAATTTTATAATTGTGTACTTTCAGATCTATCACACTTTTTTTTTTTGTGGGCAGATATCATCATGAACAAAATTAATCTTGACAAAATGGAGATTGGAACAAATGCATCCAAATGAAGCATACAATTGATGTAATATCAAAAGTAAGTATTTATGTTATCGTCTCCACAGGGACTAGTGGGATATTCTAAGCCGTTCAACAATCGATATCGTTCTGAGCTAGGGTTTCATGATTGTTTTGTTTCATGAACTATAAACTACATAATTGTAAAAGGTATGAGAGTTAACAGGGAAATGATTATGCTGGGATTAAACTTCATCAACCCACTTATACGTATTCTCGGATTTGGGTTGCGGATTCCAATTATCAATCGATATTATCACGTATCCCTCGACAACATCATTCGTGTCCAAATGAAGTTGTGATTTCTATTGTATCGTTTAATCGTCGATTTCCCAAACTACCAAACGATCCAATAGTCGATCGTATCGTTTAATCGACGATTTCTCCATCTTTTAAACGATCTGAAAGCATGAAGCTTAGTTACTCAAAGTGAATACCAAAACCTAATTCCATGTCTAGAACAAAAGCTTTGATAGAAAATTATTCTAAAACTAGATTTAAAAGGTATTTGTCAATAACAATTCAAATCCATAAAATTGTAATGAAAAGCAAGAATAAATTCAATATCTTGAAATAATTAAAATCACACAACACCATAATCAAAGGGAATACATACTAATAGAGTTGATTACATTTAATCCCAACAAAAAGAGTTTAGTTACTCATTGTCATGGTAACCATACAAGGAGAAAAGAAGAGATGGAATGGAACCAAGCCATGATGTCTCAATGATCTTGTGTCTTCCTTCAATCCTTGTGCTCCTTGCACTTTAGAGTCTCTCTGGTCTTTCCCCTGTTTCTCTCCAAAAGTGACCTCTAATAATATGGTATATCCTTCCAACTGAAATGATGAATGGCTTTTATAATTTCTGTTTTGATCAAACTCGCCTCACGAGTATGTCTGCTCGCCATGGCGAGTTGATGTTCCTTCACCAGTGGGTTTCTGCCACGTCAGCTTTTGAGGATTTAGGCCGCCTTAACTCGCTTGCGGGTGAGTTGCTCGCCATGGCGAGTTGTGTTCGCCTTGGGCTCCCCATGGCGCATGGGAGGCGAGTGGAAACTTGAACTTTCTGCCTCAGCTCACCTTGAAGTTGCCTTTGAGCTCGCCGTGGCGAGTTGACCTTTGCATTTCTTCATGTTTTCTTTGCTTCTAAAGTGTCCAGGCGTGCATTTTCCTACAAAGAGTTGGCATTAGATGTGAAAAGCATAATTGAATGATTCTTCAGTATTTGTGAGCTTTTCACTGGATAACTTGCAAACCAAGTAATCAAAGTGCCTAAAATATATAGTCTATTTAACTCCTTTTTGACACTTATAAACTGTCTACAACAAAACTAACAAAAGATTTTAATACATAAAGTGATGTTGAAATGGAAGTACAACCTTTTTATGTGAATGACCCCAAGGATATGATGAAGGATAAGGAGAATGTTGTCTTTGATCATTGTCATGAAAGTGAAGTTGGTCAGATCGAGGGAGCTGCGGAAGGAGAAGTATCACCATAAAATGATGACGTGAGTGGAATGAGGGAACTTGTAAAACAGGCGAAGGAACAAAAGGGGATACAAAAAGGTAAGAATAAAGGCCTTACGTCATATAGTGACCTTGTTTATGCTTATGTGAGTGAAACTGATGTTGCAAAGTCCCTTAAAGTAATTGTTTGTGATCCTATGCCAGGAAATGCTAAGACACAGAAAAGTCATCTAAATCAAACTGAAGGAGGGATGGTAATGCAGTAGGAGGAAATACATGGGATTGTTCTTTCTGTGATTGAAGAGGGAAGTGATTTTACCGCAGATAATGTTGATTCCTTTGAACAAAATAAAACAAAATCAAATGTTGAAAATGTGGATGAACATGTAAGTAAGAGACCGAAAGAAACCAAAGAACAAGAAATCTTCTACTTCAAAGAGCACATCAAATATGCTACCAAATGCACACAAGACACGACATGTTGCAAAATTTTCTAGTCAGTCTAAGAGTTCCATGTCTTCCATTGTTGAAAAAACTTTTGATTGCTCATGTGTTCCAGAGCACACTGAAAAAGTTTTCACAAATTTGGAGATTGTTCTAATTTCACATATTGAATGTGTGGTAGATGGATCTAATAAAGGCATTAAGGGTGACTCTATTGTATTTGATAAAGGAAATTCTAAACCCGTAGAAAGTGCAAAGAAAAAGCATAGGAGTGTAAGGACAATATAAGACAATGTCCGAGATGGAACTTTGAAAGAAAATGACGCTTTTGTTGGTGTACTAGTTCAGTAGGATATTGTACTTGTAGCCAACTCTGCACATAATACAGATAAAGAAGTTATTAATGAAACTGGAGTTTTAAAGGAGCATCAGATTGAACAAAGCAATGATAATAACTATGAGAATGGTGTTAATTATGTGTCAGTGAAGGAGGCTTTTGAACTCAAATCTCCCTTAAAGAAGAAGCCTGAGAGAAGGAAGGGATCTCTGGCTCATAATTCTAAAGAACCTTTGAAGAGAGATACAACGTCTCAAAAGGATGAAGCACAAACGGCTGATGGAGCTCGTGGAGAAAAGAAAGAATGCGAAGGTGATACTAATTAAATGCATTAAAATAGAAAATACTTCCCTATTATTTTATTGTGTTAAAATTAATTTGATAAATTTTAGAATAGTGTACTTTTAGATCTATTACATTTTGTTTATGGCCAGATATCATCATGAACAAAACTAATCTTAACAAAATGGAGATTGGAACATATGCATTCAAAGGAAGCATACAGTCTACAACAAAAGTAACAAAAGATTTTAATAAACAAAGTGATGTTGAAATGGAAGTACAACCTTCTGATGTGAATGACCCCAAGGATCTAATTGAGGATAACGAGAATGTTGTCGTTGGTCATTGTCATGAAAATGAAGTTGGTCAGATCGAGGGAGCTGCGGAAGGAGAAGTATCACTACAAAATGATAACGTGAATGGAATGAGGGAACCTGTAAAACATGTGAAGGAATAAAAAGGGATACAAAGAAGTAAGAATAAAGGCCTTACATCAGATAATGTCCTTGTTTATGCTTCTGTGAGTGAAACTGTTGTTGCAAAGTCCCTTAAAGTAATTGTTTGTGATCTTATGCCAGGAAATGCTAAGACACAGAAAAGTCATCTAAATCTAACTAAAGGAGTGATGGTAATGCAGCAAGACGAAATACAGGAGACTGTTCTTTCTGTGACTGAAGAGGGAGGTGATATTACCGCAGATAATGTTGATTCCTTGGAACAAAATAAAACAAAATCAAATGCTGAAAATGTGGATGAACATGTAAGTAAGAGACCGAAAAAGAAACCAAACAACAAGCAATCTTCTACTTCAAATTGCACATTAGATATGCTACCAAATGCACACAAGACTCGACAAGTTGCAAAATAAAAGGACGTTTCTGTTGGTTTACCAGTTCAGCAAGATATTGTATTCATAGCCAACTATCCACAAAATATAGATAAAGAAGTTATTATCGAAACTAAATTTTTAAAGGAGCATCAGATTGAACAAAGCAATGATAATAACACTGAGAATGGTGTTAATTATGTGTCTGTGAAGGAGGCTTCTGAACTCAAATCTCCTTTAAAGAAGAAGCCTAAGAGAAGGAAGGGAACTCTAGCTCATAATTCTAAAGAACCTTTGAAGTGAGATACAACATCTCAAAAGGATAAAGCAAAAACAGTTGACGGAGCTCATGGAGAAAGGAACGAATGCGAAGGTGATACTAATTAAATGTGTTAAATAGAAAATATTTCCCTATTATTTTATTGTGTTAAAATTAATTTGATAAATTTTAGAATAGTGTACTTTTAGATTTATCACTTTTTTTTTGTGGACAAATATCATCATGAATAAAACGAATCTTGACAAAATGGAGATTGGAAGAGATGCATTCATAGGAAGCATACAGTCTACAGCAAAAGTAACAAAAGATTTTAATAAAGAAAGTGATAGTGTACGTGTCTCTTGCAAAAGTTCTTATTCATCTTGTAGACAGTCTAGCCATTCTTCTTCTTATTCTTCATCTTCATCTTCTTGTAGACAATGTGTCTTTTGTATAAGATCGTCTTCAATCTTCATCTTCATATTCTAGACTCTCTTGACATGCTTTTGCCAATTCCACTTGTACATTTTAAAAATGGTGATGTGATTGTGCCATCATGGCCGGGAAATTGATTGAACTCGAACACGTGCACAAAACCTAGATCGTGGAACGAGTTCAATTATATACCTTCGTGCCACAACCAACCACGCATAGGAACTCATATCGAGGGATGAGTCATACGTGATGATATTAAGAAACAAAAACAGTCGAAATAGATAAGCATAACCAAACCAATCTAGCGAACATACCAACAAATACATCTTGAAACAGGCAAATATGTGAGTCAGTTCAAGAAGCCGAAAGAGACAACCAACAACCCATAACGAGTTTTCATCTCTACACACACACACAGAGAGAGAGAGAGAGAGAGAGAGAGAGAGAGAGAGAGAGAGAGAGATTGGCTTTAACCAACATAGAGTAGTCCACAACGACAGAACAACCCATCATGTTGCCGACTACTTCCACAACCCAAAAAAGGGGGGTGGTGATAGCGCCGTGAGGTCACGAACGCACCACCTAGGTGAAAGGTTACATCTTGGCTTTGATATTTTGATGAAGAGGGAGAAGAAAAAGAGGTGCACAGTAATGTGGCTGGGCGGAGGGGAAATGGGAGAGAAGTGAGAGCTTATCTCTCCTATTTTCGTCACGCGTGTTCTTTCAATTAGTAGTTACTTAATTTCAACAATTTTTTTGGGATGCAAATATATTAATTAATTATTATACATGATAAGTAAGGGTGAGAATATATATGCTAGACCAAGCTAGGCTTTACGATGCTTAAGTTTGATTTGTCAAAAATTTTAAGGTCCAAGTATTGCATGCAACCTATCATATGCTTATTTTTTTAGGCATGAGTCGGGCTTTTAAAAGCTTGATATGACTTGCTAGTATGTTTAAAAGTTTATTTCGTTGGAACATCTTTAAATAAGTAATATGATCTAAGTTTAAATAGACTAGCAAACAAATAGATCAATGACATTAAATTCTCTTTTAATATTTAACATGAATTTTTAGAGAATTGGCTAGATGTTATATCATATTTTAATTCAAATTTATAATAATACATTTAAATATGCGAAAAATTTATGTATACTACTAAGCTTTAATTACTGAAAAAGTTAATAAATTTATAATTTAATTCAAAGTACAAAATATAATAATATATCTAATAAATAATAATGCTCGTAATTACTTAAGTAGGTCGATCTAATAGGCTTAAATTGCATTTTTATAGTTTGTTGTTTGACGTTTTTAACTAAATAACCTTTCAAAAAAAGCATAAACTTTATCTACTAAAAAGTTTGATCTGTTGTAGACTAGACATTAAGCTCTTGTACCCCGACATAACATATTCTCATCCCCAATGATAAGTGTCATTGATTAGTTACTTCCCTGTTATGATTAAAAAAAGCTAGTAACAAAATAATTACTAATAAGTATCGGATTTTTTACTTTAATTGGTTAAATGCTTTTTGCTTGTAACTACGATTATGAAAGCTTTTCTTTTTTTCTAAAATGGGTTTTACCTTTAATAAAGGAAAAATAACTTGACCAAAAAATAATTAACTTTTTCTGTGTGGTTTTCGCGGAAATACATTAAAATTCTTGGATTCCTCAGTAGATAAAAATTGACAGCAATCTTTTTTTCATACTCGTCCGTTAATGGACCAAATTAAATTAGATTAGCAAAACGGAAAAGCAAATGCAGAGTTTTGTTACTTTCCTATCAAACAACAGTAAAAAAAAAAAGATGACTTAAAAAAACAGTAAAAAAGGACTATCAAATCTTCTTCAACTGGTTTTTAAAATACGGTCATTATAGCTATAGCACACAAGAAAAGTAAATCTTATACCATGCACAAGGTCATTATAGCTTTTAGGTTAATAAAATATGAAGAGATTTATTGATCCAGTAATTGAAAATAAACTTGTGCATGATGCAAGATCAAATTATTTGTGTATATTAGACAAAATAAAACATTCGATCAATATTTTCCATTTGCAACTAAAAAAAAAACTTTTAGGGCAAACATTTGTTATTTTTATAAAATACAAAATTTTATTAATAAAACCTTTGGTGCACCATCAACTTAGACGAAGTTTATCCACCTTCTATAAAAGGTTGCAAAGTGCCTACACTATCATGTGTTAGACGACGGAAGAATCAAGCAAAATACAAATACAAAGGATTCAAGGTGTGTCAAATTTCACGCAACATACAACCTGTTAAATAAAATTCCTCCTAAGAACCATGCATACCGACACAACTGTTAAGTGATAAAATTTGCTAGCACTCTACATACAAGAATACACACCTAAGAACCTCACTTATACTACAACCTTAGTAAAATGCACGCACAAATAAACTAAAATACCAACTTTATATTTTCCTCCTCTAGCACATAGGTACTTCATGACTTTGTATCTTATCATTCCTTGAATTAATCCAAACAGTAATCACAATGCCATACCGAAGTCCACTTAACCAATCAATATCCCAGCAAGGTTCCAAAGTGCACACATAAAACAACATGCATGGATTTACACAACATAACTAGCTACACCTCAACTTATAGCGAGTAATTTTCAAAAGCACCACCAAATACTTCTAGGAAAAAATTATAGTGTAACTCCTAGTCCTGCCCACACAATATTTGGTGCCTGGAAGGCCTGGTGTAGTTTGTTATATTGGAGGAAAAGGAAGTAAATTATGTTGCAGATAAGCTAACAAAGGCAGCAGAACCCAAAACATTTCAGTCAAGAACCACAAATTCAGCTTCATAATTAATCCAAATTCTCTTCTACCACTTTATAAAGTCCACACCCTAGCATCATAGTGAGTTGACTATACCTATCTTCTATGACTGGTCGCATAGCCACACCTCTAGTAATCAAGTATATACACCCCTTACAACAAAACGCCAATCCTACTACAAACAAAACTACACTAATATAGGTCAACCTTTTCAGGCAATTGATGTTTATTGATATATTTATACCATGAAACACACAAACATGGAGTTGGGAGAGTTGGAGACATGCACTTTCCTCTGAAAAAGAATTTGGGCTTGATATTTGGAGTCACCCATTTGGGATAAAAAAAATACTCATTTAAAAGTTGAAATATTTGGAGTCTATTGTTGATTAGTCTCATAACGGGTTTAAAAGATCTAAGTTGCAAAGATACATTGGACACATATTATGGTCCATTAGGAAAAGAAAAAAACTATAAAACACAAAATACTCATTTAATGGGTCTATGAAAATGTTAAGAATTGATGGAGATCTATATATGAAAGGAAAAAAACATAATTGTTATTCACTTTGTCCTTACTTTGGTAAATTTTGTTCCTCAAATTAAACAATTAAACATGCATATAGATATTGATGATAGCTCATTTAATTGCATGATTCTATTTTTCATTTTAACTCAATATTTTTCTCTCCATAGAGATTATATAACTAAAACCACTATCACTCTATATAATAAAATGTTTAAAAATGTTAGTTATATTATAATGTTTAATAAACTATCACTATTTTCACTTTTTGTAAGATCTTACAACTACTTCTATATTTTAAATTTTATGGAGCATTACATAAGAGATTATTTGAATCTACCTTATTAGATAAATATTTGTATATACTTGGAAGAATTGATAAAAGTAGCGTATGATATGTATTAGAAATATAGAGTTAGTTAAAATTTAGCTAGTTAGTCAGAGTTTGTAATTACGTAGGATTGATGGAAGCTGAAGTAAGTCGAGGTTGGCTGGGTTTTCTTAATTGTGATTCCCTTACTTCAAACGATTAACATTGATAGATGAATTTGTCCCTTAATTGTGAGTTTCCTAACTTCTCTAGTAGAGCATTATATAAGTAGTTTTTAGGTCTAAGCTACACTAAGAAATGCATAGATAATAGTATAAATGTAAATGGATAAAAATTACGAAAATAAGCTTGTTTGATTGATTGCATGTGTAACGTGCTACTTTAGTCTCATCTCCTCAGCATGATCTGTTGACAAGGTCCTTTTGTGAATCAACTCCACTTGAGATTGTGTCTCCTCCCTCATTTCTCAAAGCAGTTAATGGTGTTTAGAGCCGGGATCATTGGTTTGTCGTGTCATTGTCCAGTCTCACTATGCTCTCACTTAGTTCTGATACTTTGACGACACACGTTCTCAGTTAATGGCCTTGAGAGTTGAGAAAGAATCTTCTCCCTCACTCGACTGCTCTATCATCTCCCATCCTCCACTCGGCTGAGGGCCTCCTCGCCTAATTGTTTGATCATATATTTGCCAAATTTGGTTAATAGGATAACTGTTTTTAGGTGTAAACAAGTATTTAGTTTATTAATTGCTCATAAGTTCGATATATAGAGCATCTAGCTAATACATCCATTTACCATCTTTTAATCAACCATTCAATATGAATTCTAATAATTTTCCCTTTCTATCATGTTTCATGCTTATTTATCCTATGAGACGGACCTTTCATCTCTATGATACTTATGAGTTAAACCGTTGCGCCACAATTTACAATGATTTCAGCGATATGAATTTGCATTCGACGAAGAAGATTTTTACAGCGAAAAGAAACATGTTTCTAGATATATTTACGAACCACATGCCTATGTTCTTGATTGCAGTAATGTTTTAGGAAGATTTGGCAGTTATTTTTTTCAACGGCTTTTGTCAATTTGTATTGGGTCCAGAAGGCATTATGTGAAAAAGAATCAATGAAATTGCAAGAAATTAATTTCTCAGTTCATGGATTTGATTCAAGCAATAATGAGACTGTCGCGCCATTTTTCGGAGATCAAGGCTATTTGTCTAGCTTTTGACTCACTAATTTATCTCACGACTGAACATTTAATTTTTAAGAGAAAAGGGGAAAAAAGTTCGAAACACCCCTTTGAAAAGAT
>Ga0228710_1010967_pt1 | contig 11905 bp, 8 predicted proteins | sample MedpolnodulmetaG_FD_177995 | JGI IMG/M metagenome (GOLD analysis project Ga0228710, IMG submission 177995) | Root nodule microbial communities from Medicago polymorpha collected in Santa Monica, California, United States - pink nodules | ecosystem: Host-associated > Plants > Roots > Nodule...
TCTATTACGGTATGGTTAAAATGGAATATTTTACTTTAAAAAAAAAGTTTAATATGGATGGACCAATTTAAAATGTATATCTACACACATATATATATATATATATATATATATATATATATATATGTATGTGTGTGTGTGTGTTTGTATGTATAGGTTATGTCGGGTTCTCTAAGTACAGAGCTTATGCTTAGCGAAAAGCACAGAACTGAGTTGAAGAGAACTTCGATTTTACAAACTCAAATCAAACTAATTAGATGTAGTCTCCGACAACAGTGCCATTTTGATAAAAGGAAAAATATTGGTTTTGTATTTTTCCACCACAGTTGTAAGTATGCCGATTTTTATCAAACAAATAAAATATTGTATCCATAGAGATCGCGCTTAGCTAACTTAAGTTTATAACGACATATTTCTAAACAAAGTTTTATTGGTGGTTTGAATCAAAGTAAACTGAATATATATAGATAGAGTTTTGCTGGGATTGAATTTCAATAACTATTCATCGTATGGTTCCTCTTAATCGATTGTATACTTTTCATGCCTCATATATACCTCCACCTTTTCCTCAGCTTACATCTCCAAACTAAGGTTAATGATGCAAAATAACATAGAAATAATTGATTTCAGATGCTCGAAGCCATGCTTAGCGAATCAAGTTACTTCAAGGGAGGGAACAACCAGTTGTTCTTCAGATATTTTTCAGGAAACCGAACTTGCTTGTTAAGCGTGATTTCCATGCTTAGCGAACCACCTTTGCCCTTACTGGAGAGGTAACTGCTTTTTTTCGCTAATCACAACTCTTGTGCTTAGCAAATCAACTTTATCTCCAATCTTCTAGTACTCTCTTTTCAGGCTTGCTTTCACTTTGTCATGCTTGCTTAGCGAGTTAGGGAAGTCTCCAAACATTTTTATAGTGCTCTGGCATAACTCTAGCGCGTGTGTTGCCTTCGGTTATTCCGCATTGGTGCAGTCATCGTCTTAAACCTATAAAAGTGTATAGATCTGGATATAATAGTTGGCTGACAAACTAGACTAATATAAAAGATGTTTGTATCAAATTGGGGTATTTTTTATAAATGATTTCTTGCAAAACAAGTTGATAAGTGCTATGAAAAATACCAATATTTTGGAACTTATCAACAACCTAGTGCTAAAAGCTTGCATTTTGTCAGTTCTATGTACCGTGTTCGATTCCCACATGATTAGATTCTCATGAGGGTCATTGAAATCCCCACCTTCTATTGAAAATGAGAAAAATTATTTTTAGGAAAAAGTGAATTTTAATGGTTAAGATCTAAACACATAAGGAACAACAAAAAACAACAGCGACCAAATCTTATCCCACTAAGTAGTGTGAGCCACATGGATCAAGTTACGCCATTACGTTCTATCGTAAACTATATTTGGTACAATTCATTAACCTCTAAATCTTTTATAATAGTTTATTTTATAGTTTTTCTAGGTCTTCCTTTATACCTTTTGATCTAACTCTCATTCGTCTGATCTAATTTCGTACTACAACTTCTATATGTCTTCTCTTTACATGCCAAAACTACCTGAGCCTATTTCCTGCCATCTTTTCAACTATATGTGCTACCCCAACTCTCTCCAATGGTGTCATTTCTAATCATATTCCGTCTAGTCTTACCAATCGTCTAATGCAACATCCTCATCTCCATCAAACTTACTTATTCTCTTGTTGGTTCTTAACCTTCCAACACTCCATCTCATATAACATAGTTGAGGACCAAATTAAAGTGAGGAACTCTACCGCCAAAACTAACATGTTTATTTCCCATGAGTTTAACCTCCTAGAAATTGTATCCAACAATGAGCATCCATGTTTGATAATTGCGAGGATTTGCTCCAACATGTAAACCCATGTACATAAACAGAATAGATCCCACTCTACAATGAAAGGTTTGCTCAACCAAACCCATGAACTCCTTAGAGACATTCACCCCCATTACACTATTAACAAAATTAACCTTTTGACTAGACTCAAGCTCACACCAAAGGATAAACTTAAGAGCCCACAGGTTTCTAACAGAAACTTTTCCCCAAAAAAAGGTGTCATCGGCGTGTTGAAGTAACTCACCAACAACCCTCCAATGCCAATCTTAAAACATGAGTAATGATTGCGTTCTGATCCTTATCAGAGATCACAAGCTAGACTTTGGGCTGATTATGTTGACAATGCAAGAAGGTGTATCAATTTACATACCTCTTTGTATGATTCATTGCATGTCATTGTTTGTTGGTTAGAATTTGTTTATCATTGGTTTTGTTGACCCTTTTGTCCCTTGTTGATGAAAGTTTTATTCTTTTGCATTTTTAGTATGAAGGGTAGAGCTTATCTACTTTACCACTTATGAGACTATCCGGAAGAGTTTATGAAAATAATTTTTGACCTGTCTATAAGATGTTTTCACCTTATTTCTATAGAAGAGTTTATGAGATTATTGTATTCTCCATGATTATTTAAGTTGTATTTCAAAGCAAGCTTAATTTTTGAATTAACATTTTGTGTGCATAAATTTCTGAAAAGTTTAGAAATTGGCATTCTGTTTAACATAATATGATTCATTGTGTATCTCAATTAAGAATTTGGAGATAATTTATATTTGGAGCACCCATTTGATATTTTTTTTAGCATGCATAGTCATTATTAGTGTTGTATTATGACTCAAAATTTGGAGTTTTGGAAAACTAAAGAATCGTGACACGATTTTCACACCGTAACATGATTTTTTTTAGGCAGAATGCATGGTTTCTACTGGAGGCAAATCTTGACACGATTTTGGCAGGTGTGACACGACTTTGTGGATAAGGTTGTGGTACTATACTGTGTATGAAACTTATCGTGACACGATTCTGACAATCGTGACATGATTTTGACACTATTTGAGCACTATTTAAGCATTCACCGTTCAATTTTTTAGGAGAGCTTCAAGAGATAGAAACTTGGAAAATCAAAGGAGATAACTTTAGGGTTGAGTGTCTTTGGTAAGAGGTTCTCTTGAGTTGGGAAACATTTCTAAATATCTTGGGTAATGAGATCTCATTATTGGAAGGATAAAAAAAGATTCCTTTAGTGTTTTCTAAATTATGTTTTGTTCTTGGTAAACTTTTAAGCTAATTTCTTATAACCTCTTTGTATCACTTTCATCATAGTGGATTAGAGTGTTGTTCTCTCCGCCAGAGTAGTCAATATTGGACCGAACTAGGTAAACAATATTGGTGTGTTTGTTTTCTTCTCTTTGTTGTTTTGAATATGCATGCTTGTGGTGTTGCTTCACACCTAGATTTAGGTCTATTTGTTGGTGTTGCTTGAGTCTACTTTACTCATTGATTACTACTTCCTTTGCTCCACACATCCAAGTTTTATTGGTGTGATTATTTGTTTGAATTCACAACAATTGACGTCCACCGTGGAGCAAAGGTGTATATTGGTAAAATGTGTATCATGGGTTCAAAGTGGGACATTGAGAATTTTACCGAAAGTAATGATTTCGGATTATGGAAAGTTAAGATGCAAGCGGGTTTGACACAACAAAAGCATGTGGAAGCATTAAAGGGTGAAGCGGCCATGCCGGCTACTTTGACACAAGCGGAGAAGCGTGAGATGATAGACAAGACAAAGAGTTTATTGTTTTATGTCTCGGAGATAAGTTTTTCAGGGATGTCGCGAGGGAAGCTACCGCGGCATCGATGTGTGCTAAGTTGGAGTCATTGTACATGAAGAAATTGTTGGCTCATAGGCAACTCTTGAAACAACAATTCTACTCATTCAAGATGGTGGAGTCTAAATCTATCACTGAGCGATTAATGAAATTTAACAAGATTCTTGATGATTTGGCTAACATTGAAGTAAGGCTTAATTGCAGTTTTGGTCCCCTATTTTCACCATTTTGCAGAAATTGTCCCCCTATTTTAAAATTTGACAATTTTGGTCCCTCCATCATATTTTTGAACTATAAAAATGTCATGTGATAAATTTTAAATGTCGTGGAATATGATGGAAAAAGATCAACATCGATAAAATTGCAATAAAATTCCCTTGAAAACTTCATTTAAAACATATCATATCACAATATTTTTATGTTTATTTGTTGAAGTGAAAAACAGGGTCCAAGACATGCAATTTTTAAACAAGCAGAAGCATATACTATACTGATCCTGCAGGCCAACAAGCTGCCTCAATTCATTAGGTATTAGTTCTGTATTTTGTATTTGTTGCTTCTGATTTGTTGTTAATTCTTGTGCTGGCCAACTTACATAATATTATCATTTTAGAAATGGCAAGAAGTCTGTCTAGCATTGACACTTTAGATTTAAGACATAGTCGATGCTCAACATGTGTTGGTATATGACTTGCACATAACCATTTTTATTTTCTTAAATTATTATCGGTGTCTACTTGTTGATATCAGTGTTGTGATCAATGTTCGTATTTGTGTCACTGTTTTATAGCAAGCAAATGGTCTCAAAGTAAACAATATGCATAGTAATATCCATCCAATTCCAAACTCTTTGTTTTACTTCAATTGTTTATTGTTATTTCAAACTTCTCAACATTTTCTATAAATTGAGGACCAAAACCATTCACTTCTACATCCAACATCAATTTTATTTTGTTATAGGAAGTATTGTGTCTTAGCAATGGCTGATGAAGTAATCCTGTTAAATTTCTGGCCAAGTCCTTATGGCATGAGGGTCTTAATTGCACTAGAAGAAAAGGGTATCAAGTATGTGAACAAAGAAGAGGATTTCAGTAACAAGAGTGCTTTACTCCTACAAATGAATCCAATTCACAAGAAAATTCCAGTTCTAATCCATGATGGCAAATCCATTTGTGAGTCACTAAACATTGTTGAATACATTGACGAGGTTTGGAATGATCATTCTCCTTTTTTGCCTTCTGATCCTTACCAAAGATCTCAAGCTAAATTCTGGGCTAACTATGTTGACACTAAGGTAATTCTTGAGCTTCAATACTATGATTATCTCTAAGACAAAATTTAGATGCATTTTCATATGTAAATTTTGTACTAATTAACTTACTATTATGAATGAAATAGATATATGATATTGGATTCAAGTATACAAAAACTAAAGGAGAGGAGAAAGAAGCTGCAAAGAAAGAATTACTTGAGGGTATTAAAGTGATGGAAGAACAATTGGGAAAAAAACCTTATTTTGGTGGAGACAACTTTGGCTTTGTGGATGTGGCACTTGTTCCATTGTTTTGCATGTTTTATACTTATACTTTTGCTGGCAAGTTCATTGATGATGAAAAATATCCCACTATCACTTCTTGGGCCAGAAGGTGTACTCAAAAAGAGAGTGTATCTAAGGCTATTCCTCAAGAGGAAAAGCTGAAGCGATTTCTAGATGAGAATAGACTTTTACATCGTGGAGATTAGAGGAAAGAACTAGGTGGGAGGGAAATATTTATTTTCTCTACCGGGAATGATATTCAACACCGATCTTTTCCTACATATGCGACACTTGGTTAATCACATTTAAAAATATGGTTAATTCAGTGAATAGATGGTTAATTAAATTCACAATGAAAATTGTGGTTAACTCAACTACATAACTAGTGACAATTTCACAATTTTCAAGGTGATCAAATTAATCATATACTCAACTGATTCAACCGTAACTTTGCATGTGATTGACCAGGTGTCGTTGGTATAGGGAAAATAAGATTTCCTTGAAACATTTTCGTTTCTCTACTCACTTGTTTATTGTAAACTGTAGTTGTATGGCTCTGTCTTCAAATAAGACTTTGAATTATGACTGCAGCCATAACTGTAACTATGAATGCAGTAGCAGTTATGAGTGGTAATTTAAAGTAATGTTTCATAATAATAGCATAACAAACTGGCATTTAGGTTTGCCATTGGTTTTGCTATTTATGTTCTTCTGAATGAATGTTTTTATTTGAAGCATAGTGTAACCTTCTCCTTTTTCTTTAACTTTTTTGTCTAATTGTTTTAGTTGATGTAGATCAAAATTCCATAAATTCATACTTTAGGTTTAATTCAAAATATATCAGATGACAGAACACAAATTTCACAATTCTTTTAAACCATAATGAAGTAATCAAACCCTACCAAACAAACTCAAGACAAAACCACACAACCTTGTTACAACAAACTCAAAGTCCCTCTAATCAAAACCAAGTGCTTTCTTCTCATCAGGAAGAGTTTTTGACACATTATCTTTCTCCATGCATCTCTTAGTCAAATCCATATGCTTAGGATACTCCACTTCAAACTTGAAATTGCCATTAGTCTCAAAAAGTATAAAACCAGCTATAAAAAGGGATCAAACCAGTATGAACTTGCATTACCTGATTGCAAATCTTTCAAATCCGAGCACGCAGGCAAAATACTAGACACAGTCATCGGATCCTGTTTCACGGCGAGAGCCTCCCAGGGAAATCCACAACTAACATAGCACGAGGACAATGAGCTTCAAGTAACCACGTCTTTAACAACCAAATCATCAAAAACATGTCTAGCACCCTCATCAGATTTACATTTACCATAGGCATGAATCAATGCATTTCCTCACTATATATCAGGAGAAAATGATGAATATCATTTCAAATTATGATGAATATACGAGAGCGTGAGCAAGTCAATGGAGTAAAAATGAGAGTAAAATTTTGGCATTGTTTGATTGAAGATTTTTCTTAAAATAGATAAAAGATAAATAGATTGATTGATGTCCTCTAAGGTGTAGTTCAATGGTATGAGTTGATACAGTGAAAATATATTAAGAAAGTCTAGGGTTCTATCTCTATTGCTAGCAGCATTCACCCTCCAAGTTCCAAATGTTATACTGTAGACACAATCAAGTGTCTAGAAAACCATTATAAAGTAATCAAATCTAACAAAACAAACACAACAGAAAAGTACATAAGACCTTATTATAATATCTTATCTTATTTAATCAAAGCCAAGTGCTTTCTTCCTGCTCACAACATAATCATACACCTTCTTCTCATCAGGAAGTGTTTTTGTAACACTCTCTTTCTCCATGCATCTCTTGACCCAAGCCATGAGTTTAGGACACTCCACTTCAAATTTGAAGTTGCCATAAGTCTCAAAAGTGTAAAACCAGCTGTAAAAAGGGATCAAACCAATATCAAGAAATCCAAACGTAGCACCACCATAAAAAGGCTTGTCACCCAAGGTTTCCTCTAGTGTCTTAAAGATAGAGATCAACTCCTTCTTTCTTTCCTCATACTCCTCCCCTTTTGAAAGCCACATTGTTCTCCAAGTATCATACACCTACATTCAAGATAAAAAATGATAGTTTGTATAGAAAACAAGCCGTGTAGTCGTACTTGACTATAATCTTTGCAGACAACTTAATTAAACGTTTATATTATAGCATAAACAGTTATTATAGAATGTTTATGTATATGATATTCCTACAACAAGATAAAATAAAGTCAAAGAAGTTATATGATGTTTTCATAAATCTTGGAGAGTTTATGAAAATAAGTCAAAAGCAACCTATCCGCCTCTCATAAGTTATTTTGGTAAATTCTACCAAATAATCTCAGAAGTGTATATGGCAATAGATACACTCAAATACGTCAAACCAAACAATACCCATGAGATTTAAAATCTTGGAAATAAGGTAACAAAAAAAGTCAAACAACACCCCAAAAACACAAAATTTACCAAAAAGCAAATACATCAACAAGAAAATTCAATTTCAGATGCTACAAACTGGTGGGTCATGAGGGGAGTCATGGGAGACTACCCACATCTTGGTTTGAGCAACAGAGAGACACCACATTTTTACCCAAAATTCTAAGGCTTGAGGTTCACTTATAAAGTGTTTAGTCTCCATTTTTCTATCCGATGTGGGACATATAGTTAATCACAATTGCACACAACACAAACAAGAGAATGAAATTGAATTTCCAACCTTGGATCATGGCAAATATAAAACACCTAAAATCAATCTCAAACTTTTGAACAAAACCCACCAACCTAAACATCAATCTCAATATTATGAACACAACCAACCAAAATTAAGAATAAAAATTATAGGAAAACAAACAAAAAATGTCACCTTTTTGTCAATATAATCAACCCAAAATCTAGCTTGAGCTCTCTCACACGGATCAGAAGGCATGAATGAAGCTTTATCATTCCAAACTTCATCTATGTACTGCACAATGATTGCAGATTCACAAATTGGTTTTCCATTATGGATAAGAACTGGAATCTTCTTGTGAATTGGGTTCCTCTGAAGTAGTAAAGAACTCTTATTTCTTAGATTTTCTTCTTTGTATTCATATTTAACACTCTTTTCAGCTAATGCAATCTTAACTCTCATCCCAAACATGCTAACCCATGTATCCAAGAGAACCACCTCGTTTGCCATGATTGTTGAGGATCACCAAATCCTATGTGAATTAAATTAAGTTGTCAAGTATGTATTAGCTAGAACTGGTTTGTTATAATGTTTAATCAGAGGCTAATATTTTAAAGTTTGTGATCGCATGTGATTAATCAGTCTGCAGTCACAATACTCAGTCAACAAATCGAGGAATAAAAATTGAAGGATAGGTTAGGGAGTCCACGCATTAAACGAGGGTTAGCCATCCAATTATAAAGTCATTTTCGTACTTTAATTATTTAAACTTCTTTTTGAGATAAGAATCTTTATGCAAGTGTATGTTTAATTTAGTTAGTAAGGATATCGCATGTTTAAATTACGATTCTTCGACTTATTTATCTTAAGCGTTGATCTTTAATTATTAGGCAAAAAATGTGTATGCTTATCGGTCAAAGAAAGTGGGGCTCTCAATGGATACTTTAAAACAAGATCATTCTATAGTTTTAGTAGCGACCGTGTTGGTGATTTCAAAAATAACGGAATCATTTCAGAGCCAAAAGTTGTAACTCTTCACCAAGAGTTCTAATTCTTCATGGAAATCATTCATATATATTGGAACATTATTATTTACTAATAGATAATGAACCATAACATTGATTCAAGTCAAAAATCTGATGTATATGATCAAAACATTTGGCAAATGGGTGCTTAATGAACCATAACATTGATTCAAGTCAAAAATCTGATGTATATGATTGTCCATTAAAACCTTTTGAAAATGAATGTTTCCTCTCATGTGAAGGGTCATATAATGCACTATAAATGTTTGGCATTTGGGCATCAGTTTGAACACGAATTTTGTTACATTAACAACATAATTCTCCCTTATTCTTTTACTCTAAATCATCCATCAATTCTCTAATGCATGAGTGAATTGCTGAAACCATAAATCTGTAAAATATTGTTAAGATACGCTTGGTGTGACTGTGCAATACACATCAAGGAACTCATAGTATCCTGAAAGGGATTCGCTGGTCAATCCTATTGCATCAAATATTCAGTTATTGGTGGGGGCAAATCGAACCTAAAGGTTAGTGTGGCAACCCCATCCTTTTGAGTTTTAAGTGCATAACCATTAAACTTTTAAGATTTCAAGTGCAGCAGTCTCTTTCCAACAATCAAGTTATATAACAATCTTTAGGTTCGATTTTGTGACTTATTTATGATTAATTAATGGCTGCAATTTTTCGGAGAGATGAATGCTCACATTCTGATCCATGACAATGGTAAACGGTAAACATATTCCTTTTATAAATATATGTTTTGGTTGATGTTCTAAATTTATGGATAATATCTCAAATATTTGTTTATGTTAAATTTATATGTGGTAGTAGATACATACATGCATGTTTGTTTATGCTAAATTTAGAAACTATTCAAGTATGTGAATTTTGAGAAATGAAAATACATGGAACCAGTACGCAGTTTGCATTATTGACAATTTCCACGAAAGTCTTTAGGACTTTAAATAGTCATGTTGAGTTTGCATGAGATTAAATTGATTACGTAAATATATGACATGCTTATGAAATGGTGAGGTCTAGATTACCCTCTCTTATCTAGGGGGTAATTACCCTTTCAAGACATCAACCAATCAAAATGTAATATACATATGCAATATTAAATGTTAAATAAATAAGTCATTTTTTTTAAAAAAAAAGTCAATTTTAATTCTAAGGTAGTAACTTTTAATACTTTTAATTTTTATTTAATTATATTTAGGTGTTCAATTTTATTTAATTTACACTGTAGGGCTTATAACAATTAAAATTTCACATCAAATTTTTTTCATCTGGATTTCTTCCATTCCAAAACCTAGAACACCAAGAAGTGAGAACAAAAATTTCTTCTTCATTATTCTTCCCCAACAATCATTTCTTATTTCTTCTTCATTCTTCTTCAACTCCCTTCAACAACTACCCACTCATCACACTCTAACACTGCTCTGCATAGTTGAATGCACAATGTTTCGAGTTATACACACATGTGAGTATTTTGATTGTTCAATTTATTAATTGAATTTAATTTGATTATTTTTAATAATTCTGATTATTTTCCTTTATTTAAAACAGTTTATGAGTGCGTTGAAGAATGTGGAGCTGTTAGCAAAACATGGCAGTGATTGTGGGCCAAACAACTGAGAAAATTGTTCCAACCATTTTTTAATGTTGTTTCTTTACCCATAATTTGGAGTTTTTTTTTCCAACTATGAAAGATTTTGTTTGCTTATTTTGATCTTCTGTGTTGAATTGACATTTTGTTTGCTTGTTTAAAGCTTCTTAGATTGAATTGGATTGGAGAATAACTGGGTTTCGGATTTTGTGTGCCACTGTTATGCATTTGGCTTTGATTTTTATTTTTTGAAGGAAGGAATTGTTGTCTATGTCAATATTTTTTTACTGTAATTAATCATAAAAATTGAATCAATTATAACTAGAAAAGTTATTGACTGAATCCAATATTAATGTAGATAATTTTATAATTTCGACAAATCACAAATTTTATAATTTTGGATTATGTTAACATGTGTTCTTCTGTCTCGGGTGAACTTTAGTGAGACTTTACATGTGATCAATAAAATTTGTGTGTGTTTGTTTTGTTTTTGATAAATGTTTACTTACAGTTACACTTGACTTTTGTTCTCAATCAGATGAACTACGTATAAGCTTGACTTGAGATGGGTCAAACTATGACTACTTAAGTTTTTGACATATATTTGACCTTTCGTCTAGCTAGTGTGGACTATGGTGAGGTTTTACTTTGTATCAATCTAACTTTGTTATGTTTTTTTAAAAAAAATTGTTCGACCTTTCTTCTTAGTTGGATGAACTAAAAGTAAAGTTTGATTGAAATCAATGAAACTATGGTTAATTTAGTTTTCGATAAATATTTTTGATCAGATAGACTACACGTAATCTTGACTTGAGACTAGTCATGGTTAACTATGTGTTCAACCCATGTCTAATTTTGTTATGGTAAACCATATCCAATGATTAAACTGTGTAACCTATTGATAAAGGCTTGTATTTGTCATCCCACTGTCTTTGGTTCAACTCACATATGTGCCAATTCTTGAATTTTTTTTTTTCTGTGCTCTATTTCCGCCCTTGTATTGTATTCGACTAAACAAGGATTGACCAATTTAAAATTGAGAGATATCTTATTTCCCTATAAATCAGGTCAAATTACATCTCTCTCCCCCAAATTGTTTTGTAACAAAAAGCAGTTAAATATCCACTCATTTAAGACACAAATTTGGAATAGTAATCATTAAATTAAAATCGCTATTTTTACTCTATTTTATTCCAATATTTGTTCTCCTTATAATTTCCCTTCTTTACTGCATTTACATTACTTTTAAATACCATTGCTATACCAAAATCTGGGGCGTTCTTTGTCTCCATTGTTTGTACATCTCAGTGAATCAGTGTATTTGCAAACTTTATTCGGTATGGGCAACAAAAGAAAA
>Ga0228710_1010969_pt1 | contig 11903 bp, 4 predicted proteins | sample MedpolnodulmetaG_FD_177995 | JGI IMG/M metagenome (GOLD analysis project Ga0228710, IMG submission 177995) | Root nodule microbial communities from Medicago polymorpha collected in Santa Monica, California, United States - pink nodules | ecosystem: Host-associated > Plants > Roots > Nodule...
AGATATGCTTCTGATGATCAGCGCTTCTGATGTTCTTGCTTCTGATGACGTGTCTTCAGGAGCTTTTCTTCAGACGCAGTTCTTCAGACTCGTTTCTTCAGACGCAGTTCTTCAGACGTAGTTCTTCAGACTCATTCTTCCAGATGCTTTAAGCTTCAAATAAATTCCTTTGCTCTTGAACTTGTTCAATCAGAATCTCTAAGAATAGTACTTTGATTATGGATCCTGCACACTTGAACAAATTGTTTAGCATATCCAATTGATTATTTTTAATACCTTGTTATTGTCAAAACTCAATAGGTGACTTGAGAAACACCCTTGTTCCAACAGTGATAACTAATTAAACATTATTTAAAAAATTTAATCCAAAGATAATTTGGTGATATTTTTATGCTAAATAGAAAATAAATTTTAGAAAATAAAAAGTAGAGTAAATTAAAAATCATGTGTACGTAAAAAAATATAAATACTCCATTACTTTTTACTGAAAATATAAATTAACAAAAGCAAGTAAAAGTATAACAAAATTTGTATATTTAATATAAAATACACCAGTTCCGATACAAATTTACTATTTTAAGCCTCTTAATATGCGCAAGTTTAATATGTTCAAACTTGCACACGGCAAAAAAATTCATGTAACCAAAGTTGAGTTCTATGATTTTAGAAATTTAGGTTTTTTAAAATTTTTTTTTTTTTACAAATAGATGTTTTAAATTCATTAATTTCATAACGTTTAGACCAATATCTTTTTTATTCTTATCAAAGAAAATAATTTTTTGCTAATATATTTGGCTTACATGCAGGTTTCACCCCATATGTTTCAAAAAGTTGCGATTTTGGCCCCATTTAAAAAAATGGATATTTTTACCCCCTAACTTTTGGACCTCTTTTGATTAGTTGATTTTATGTCAATTTCTCAGTCTCTGATGGTGTAAATTGGCATGGAGATAGAAGGATGCTGATAAGTGGAGTCCAAACTTGCATTGTGTCCAAACTCGCATGATAAGTGGAGTCCAAACTGATAAGTGGGTCCTTCTTTAGGGGGGCCAAAAGTTACACCATGTCAGTTTGAACTCCACTTATCAGCATCCTTCTATCCTCATGCCAGTTTACACCATCAGAGACTGAGAAATTGTCATAATCTCCATCAAAATCAGCTAATCAAAAGAGGGCCAATATATTTATATCTTGGGAAAGGATAATGTTTAGTCATCATGTCAAAAAACTAAAGTTTAAACTAGTATTGATATATAAACACGTGAGAATATATATTATTTTTTGGGTACAAGGGGATATATAATCTAACTGTTGTAATAGAAAATAATGTTTATACTATTTTTTTTTAGATCTTTCTAGGTAGAAAAATAATGGATTTTGTGAATTTGTGAGAGAAGAGGAATCAAGAAGAGATGAAACAAAAAACAGTAAAAACATGGTGTTCATATGTATAGGTTCACTGTTAAGGTTTTTACAAATTTCCAGGTAGTCCCCTATCTTCTTACAATTAGTGCAATAGTCAGGTAGGTTTTCATATTCCAAATCAACATAAAAAGCAAAACCTACTCTTTCTACTAGCACTTTGTATCTAAGGGTTCGAGTAACATCCTTATCAACTAAGATTCTCACAAATTGACCAAAGGTTCTGTCAATCATTGGCTTTGATGATGCTGAATCAGTGCATATTGGTGTCCCTACACTATTAGCTATAGCAAAGAGAATTTTAGGGCGCCAGTATTCCTGAGAGAGCCCGTAAATTCTGAGCCATGCCTGAGCTGTATTACTGGACTGCATGTTAGGTTTAAAATCTTTGCTCCATGCAAATAGTTTTAGAATCCCTAGATTTAGGTTCCAAGATGGAACTGATCTCACCTTTTTAACATCTTCCAGACTTGAAAATGTTAGCTCAAAGTATCCTTTTCCCAGTGAGGAAATTCCCCACTTACCTAGGATTTTCCACAAACTGGAAAGTTTGTTGCGCATATCAAAGATAGTAGGTGTAGTTGAACCTTTTGGCCAAATGATCCTAGCCTGGAGATTAAGCTTGCAAGACATCACACAAGCAACGTACTCCTATTCTGGAATGGATATTGAGAAGTTATCTCCCTATAAAATAGGTTTAGGCAATTGTGATGAAGGGATGTCGCAATAGACATTAGTAATGCTTTCTTATCATTTAATAGAGTGAGAAAGCGTCGATTGAATGATATGAACGACTCTTGGATCGTTTAATAGTGTGAGACATCAACGATTGAATGATACAATTGATATCACAATATTGTTTGGACACGAATGATGGCGTCGAGGGTTACGTGAAAATATCGATTGATAATTGGAATCCGCAACCCTAATCCGAGAATACGTATAAGTGGGTTGATGAAGTTTAATCCCAGCATAATCATTTCCATATTAACTCTCATATCTTTTATAATTCTGTAGTATTATAGTTCATGAAACAAAACCATCAGAAAACCCTAGCTCAGAACGACATTGATTGTTGAACGGCTTGGAATATCGCACCAGTCCCTGAGGAGACGATATATAAATACTTACTTTTGATACTGCAACAGGGGTAGTGCACCAATCCAAGACAAGGAAGATTTTAGCGTTTACATATCACTTACAAAGGTCTATTAAATTTTTATGATTGAAATATCGACATGATTAAATATTTTTCAATGATGATGGTCCAATCTATGAAGATGTATATGGATGTAAAAGACTTGTTGTTCACCCAATAAAAAAAAACTTGTTGATAAGTTGTTGTATCTCACCAATACACGATGTGACATCACTCATCCAATACAACAACTAAGTCAGTTTTTAGACAAGCGATAAATGCAACACTTCAAGCCTTAGCTTGAGCATGGATTTTAAAGATAATTAACTAGTTATTTTGTGACTTAGCTAGTTTGTTAATCACTTAGAAAGTTAGTTACATTCTTTTCTTGGCTTTGTCTCTGGTGGGAGACTTGTATAGGTCTCTTACCGTGGGTGACCTTCTTTTCTTTTCCTTTGCAAAATGAATATGAACCATGGGATATATTCTATTTAATTGAATGGCAGTGATTTATAGCAGAAATGACCTGATTCAATTTATATTGTTGAAAAATATAGTAGAATTAGTGGTATCATTTACAAAGTTTGGTTTAGTCATTGAACCAAAATATTATTGAAAAATGTAAGACACGGTTAAAATCCATTGTTTCTGGAAAGGGTGTTCCATAAGCTCATCGAGAGGCGGAGTTGGAATTGGTGTTAAGAATCTCACACTTACCGATGTTGCTGATTTATTTTGGTGATAAAAGTTCAGTTTTATTGCAATCAATGATCGGTGATGGCGGGAGGGATGAAGAAACGAAATTGGGAAATTATGTTTCGTTTTTTTGGGTCGCAATTAGGAAATTCAAATAACTTCATCTTTCTAAACAGATAAATTCATCCACAAACCAAATATTCATTCTCAAATTCATCCTTAGCCTTAGAATGAATCATGAAATCGATAAATGAAATATGGCACAAACTAATACTCATCTTCATCCCACAAATCCCCATACCCAGATTCAAAGCAAACTATAAAGTCATCATCAAACCCATAAATTCGTAAATCATGAAATTCTCAATCGTTACATGTCCCTTGTTTATATAAACCACGAATTGTTCATACTCATAAACTTTGAATCTGGAAATGTCTTTAAGAAGGGAACAATAAGTGAAAAATTTAATGAGTTTTGAACGGAAGAAGTACACGGATTCAAGTTTTATTAATGTTTAACCAAAAATCAAAACATTTTATGTGTGGGTTATGGTGTTTTTTTCATTTGTTTTGCGACAACAATGGTGTATGTGAAAGATGATATAGTTGAAGATGGTAGGGAGAATGTTAGCCATGGGATTATAATTCATAAAATTTCAACCCTTTGATTAATTCTGGTTTAGTTTCAATGATAATAACTATATAAAAATTTAATTTTTGACAAAAATAAAAATAATATTAGTAATTACATATAATGGTATTTTTAAATAATAATATAAATTAGATTTAACATGTGTATAAGCCAACTGAGATCGCAATCATTAAAACAATCCAATTGGCATTGTCACGTCATAATCAGTTAGAGTCATATGATGAGGGAGTCAAAAAATGTAGATGGAAAATTTTACAGGAACCAAAATTCGATGAAATTTTTTGGAGGGATCATAAAGAAAAGTTGTGATATTTATGGTGCCGGAATTGTGGTCATTGTAGTTATATTCAAATGTACTCTTTTAAGAATTAACATATGTTATATGATAATCTTTCTTGCGACTAAGATTCATACATTTGAGAATCTTACTAAGAACTAACATCCGTTACATGTGAATCTTTTTAAGAACTAAGGTTATTACATATGATAATCTTACTAAGAACTAACGTCAGTTCTATGACAATCTTCCTTACAACTAAGATTCTTACCTATGAAAATCTTACTTAGACTAACTTCCATTCTATGAGAATCTTTTTAAGAACTAAGATTCTTATCTATGATAATCTTACTAAGAACTAACATTTGTTCGATGTGAATATTATTAAGAACATGATACTTACCTATGAGAATCATACTAAGAACTAACTTCTGTTATATGAGAATCTTCTTAAGAACTAAGATTCTTACCTATTATAATCCTACTAAGAACTAATATTCGTTCTATGTGAATTTTGTAAAAAACTAAGATTCTTACCTATGATAATCTTACTAAGAACTAACAAATGTTCTATGTGAATCTTTATAAAAACTAAGATTCTTACATATGAAAATCTTACTAAGAACTAACATCCGTTCTATGACAATCTACCTTAAAACTAAGATTCTTACCTATGAGAATCTTACTAAGACTAACTTCCGTTCCATGAGAATCTTCTTAAGAGCTAAGATTCTTTCCTATGATAATCTTACTAAGAACTAACATTCGTTCTATGTGAATCTTGTTAAGAACTATGATTCATACCTATGAGAATGTTACTAAGAACTAACTTCTGTTATATGAGAATCTTCTAGAGAACTAAGATTCTTACCTATGATAATATTAGTAAGAACTAATATTCGTGCTATGTGAATCTTGTTAAGAACTAAGATTCTTACCTACGATAATCTTACTAAGAACTAACATCCTTTCTATGTGAATCCTTTTAAGAACTAAGATTCATACCTATGTCAATCTTACTAAGAACTAACATCCGTTCCGTGAGCATCTTCCTTACAACTAAGATTCTTACCTATGAGAATCCTACTAAGACTAACTTTTGTTCCATGAGAATATTCTTAAGAGCAAAGATTATTACTTATAATAATCTTACTAAGAACTAACATCTATTATATGTGAATCTTGTTAAGAACTAAGATTCATACCCATGGTAATCTTACTAACAACTAACTTCCGTTAGATTTGAATCTTGTTAAGAACTAAGATACTTACCTAATAATCCTAGTACAAACTAACATCATTTATAAGACAATCTTACTAAGACTAACCTCCGTTCTATGAGAATCTTCTTAAAAACTAAGACTCTTACCTATCATAATCTTACTAAGAACTAACGTCCATTCTATGTAAATCTTGTTAAGAACTAAAATTCTTACATATGATAATCTTACTAAGAACTAACATCTGTTTTATGACAATATTCCTTACAACTAAGATTCTTTACCTATGAGAATCTTCTGAAGAACTAAGATTCTTACATATGATAATCTTAATAAGAACTAACTTTTGTTCTATGAGCATCTTCTTAAGAACTAATATTCCTACCTGTGACAATCTTACAACGAACTAATATTTGTTCTATGTGAATCTTCTTAAGAACTAAGATTTTTACCTATGATAATCTTACTAAGAACTATCATCCTTTATATTTGAATCTTGTTAATAACTAAGATTCTTACCTATGATAATCTTATTAAGGACTAATGTCTGATCTATGCGGATCATTTTATGAACTAAGATTCTTACCTATAATAATCCTACTAAGAACTAATATTCATTTTAGTTGAATCTTGTTAAGAACCAAGATTCTTACCTATGATAATCTTGCTAAGACTAACTACCGTGTAATGAGAATCTTCTTAAGAGCTAAGATTCTTACCTATAATCTTACTAAGAACTAACACCCGTTCTTTGTGAATCTTGTTAAGAACTAAGATTCTTGCCCATGATAATCTTACTAAGAACTAACATCCGTTAGATTTGAATCTTGTTCAAAACTAAGATTCTTACCTATGATAATCTTACAAAGAACTAACATCATTTTTATGACAACCTTACTAAGACTAACTCCCGTTCTATGAGAATCATCTTAAAAACTAAGATTCCTACCTATGATAATCTTACAAAGATCAAACATCTGTTCTATGTGAATCTTGTTAAGAACTAAGATTATTACATATGATAATCTTACCAAGAACTAACATTTGTTCTATGACAATCTTCCTTACAATTAAGATTCTTACTTATGAGAATTTTCTTAAAAACTAAGATTCATACCTAGGATAATCGTACTAAGAACTAACTTCCGTTCTATGAGAATCTTCTAAAGAACTAAGATTCTTACCTGTTATTGTCTTACTAAGAACTAATATCAGTTCTATGTGAATCTTGTTAAGAACTATGATTCTTACCTATGAGAATATTACTAAGATTAACTTCTTTTCTTATTTTATTTGGTTTGTATTTTATTAATATTATGATTTTATTTTAAATACTTTTTATTACTGCATAAATTAATATTAATAATACGGTTAAATATATTTTTGGTCTCTATAAATATACAAACTTTTCGTTTTTGTCTCTCCAAAATATTTCTTCAACTTTTAGTTTCCCAAAAGTCTTCTTTATTCACTTTAGGTCCATCCTTTTAAGCAAACTCATATATAAAATTCATATTTTTGAATGAAATTTTGCAGAAAAGTTTATGATATTATATGAATCTCTCTACAAAAAAATTAGAATCTTTTACCAAACTTTGAATAAAATATGAATTTTTATATTTTCGGTGGTTAAAAATTCATATTTAATTCATCTTTTGTTAAAAAATTCTAATTTTTTTGGAGAGACTTTTACAATATTCTATGTTGGAACAAAATATGTTTAACATTACCCTTTGAGTTTTGATGATAACAAGGTATTAAAATTGTCAATTGGATATGCTAATATTTGTTCAAGTGTGCATGACCATAGACAAAAATTTAGTGTCTCTTTAAAGTACAGTTTCTGAAGAACAAATGAGAGCAAATTGAATCTACAAAAAGGAAACTTGAAGCATCTGAAAAAAAGAGGTTTTGAAGACAAGTGGTTTTGAAGATCATCAGAAGATGACGTCATCAGAAGCACCTCCTCAGAAGTTGTTCACCAGAAGCTGACGTCATTAGAGGTTCTGAAGATCATCAGAAGCTGGAAGACTGGATGCTTCAGAATTATGTCAAATGCTGTTATTATCAAGCCTATCATTGCAGTAGAATAGAAGCTGAAGCAACAGCTAATTCAGAGGAATTTGAAGGCATTAGATGCTTATTCTTTGGAGAACGTTGGAAAAGGACAATAGTACAGTGTACAACCACTACCTCCACTACTCTGTTTTGTGTCTGCAATAGTACAAGAACAACAACTGTGACTACGTTGATATTCCTCTATACTTGGAATGGATTTGAAATTGTTCCTTCATAGGACAAAACTAAATCAGGCAAAAGATCATTGGTGATTTGATCAAGCTTCAAACGACTCTTTTTAGATGTGCTGGCAATCAACAACGTCTCTTTCACACATCTATATAAAGGAGTGAAGACCTGAAGAATTGTAAGACTCTCACAACAATTTACAGGCGCCAAAACTCTGCTGAAATTGTTTCACATCAAAAGTTCACTTAGAATTTCTTAACAACTTCCATATCTTAGAAATTCTAGAGTCTTAAGAGTATGTATCTAATTTGTATTGTGAACACCACTGATTGTATATCAAGTGTTCAACCTCAAACAAATTTCTTTATAATTCTGTTTGAATAGAAGTCTCTTGCAGTTGTGCTTGAGCATAGGAAGTCTCTTGATTTTGTTCTTGAGCATAGGAAATCTCTTGTCGTTGTGCTTGAGTAGTTTGAAGTCTCTTTCTAGTTTTAGCAGTGAGCAGTTGTAATCAGATATTTGATTTTAGTGAACACTCCTTGGAAGTGCAAGGGGGACAGGAATACTTCCGGTTTGTGGAAGGAACCTGTATAATTGCTTTGTCTATCTCTCTCTCTATTTTTATCCGTTGCATTTAGATTCTGAACATCACTTCAGAAGCTGAACTCTATCTGCTTCTGAATAGTGACTTAAGTAGGAGAAAACGAAGAAAAAGCTAACACAATTCAACCCCCCTATTGTGTTTTTCTCACCTTCATTCTACACATTTCTGCACAATTTCATTAAAAAAAATACAAAGGCTACACATGAGTAGACATAATAATAGGGTCCAAAAGTGGTGACTGAAAATTGTATATGGAATAATAGTCGAAGATTTTTTTTAAAGGGACTAAAATCAAAACTTAGTATATTTATAGGGATCAAAAACATATTTAACCTTTAATAATATAATATTACAAATGCCATAACAAATGACTAAATTAACCTATAATTTGCACATATATAACAAAATACAACTTTTTTTTAACACACTAAAATGTAAATAACATAATACAACATTAATTAATACAACATGAAATAAAAAATATAAAAACTAAAATTCATAAAACATAAGATAACATAACCTAACACAATATACGGGAACATAATTTACTCAACGTCACTCTCACTTGTAACAAGTAAGTACAACGTCTTCCCTCCGGTTGTTCTTCATCGAAACATGTCCTCCACATCAATTCTCTTTAAAGAGTCTTAGAGTTACATGTACAATATATTTCACCATTCGAGTAGGATCATTTTGAAGTAGGAAAAATGGTTGAAAACACATATTATGTAATATCCCGAAACATAGAATACTTGAGAAATTCTGATAGAAATTAAAAACTGTCATTTTGACCCCTTGAACGATAAAATTTGCCCAAAATCATGAGAGCGTTTGGTTTAGAAGTTCGTTTCCATGCGAAAAGATGTGGTTTTTCGTTGAATTTAGTGGGCATTTTTGTAAATTCAGCATGCACCTATAAATAGACAAACCAAGAGAGAGAGAAAAGGGGATTTTTACAATTTCCTCCTCTTCCTTCCATTATCTCTCGGCTGAAGCACTATGACCACCATACTCCACCATTCCAAACCAAAATCCTAGAAAATTCACATGCAATTGAAGGTTTAGAATGCTTGGCTTGTTTCAAGACTTAGAAGGAACGTAAATTATGAAGATTGAAGTGGAAGAAGAAGAATTTTAGAGTTAGGGTTTTAAATTGATAGAGAGGAACATAGAAGGAGAAGCACCGAGAGAGAAAGGAAAGAGTTAGAGGGAGAAATTCGGGAAGTTTCGGCAGGCACTCAGAAGGCAAGAAGGTAAGATTGACTGGAAAAAGGGTGGGTAGAGCGAAAAACAAGGGGATATGAAGTACAAATGATGTGTGATTCTTTTATCAAATAATAATATGCAACAATTTTATTTGAAATGGTTTGTTTTCATTAAATGATCATGATAATATGAATTCATGATATGATAAGGTTAAATGCATGAATCCTATTGTTTTATTTTGGAAACTTGAATTTATAGAATATTGTGACTATATGATTTAAAAAAATTGATGGAGTATGTTTAATGATTATTTTAATTGATGTTTTAGAAACCACTGTGAAACTATTGATGTACTTCAAAGTTTAAATATTGTTTTTGGAGGAAACTAAATAAAATCAAAAACAGCACAGCCATTGTATGCCTTGGTGCACCGTAACTTGCTTGTGGCAGGGAGCCTATTTTCCTATGTTAAGGCAGGGAGCCTATGATTAATAATTACCGGCGGGGAGCCTATTTTCCTATGTTAAGGCGGGGAGCCTGATTAAGGCGGGGAGCCTATGATTAATAATTACCGGCAGGGAGCCTATTTTCCTATGTTAAGGAGGGGTGCCTATGATTAATAATTACAGGCAGGGAGTTTGGTTAAGGCGGGGAGCCTATTTTTCTATGTTACCGCGGGGAGCCTATGTTTATAATCATAAGTGGAGAAGCCTATTACAGTTCTGTATAAGTAGTACTCGAGTTAAACTCTGGGATTTGGTGTTATACGTTTATTTGATAAATTGTCAATTTTATATGGAAATACTTTCCTTTCTTTTTAATATTAGCGTGTCTTGGTTATATTTCTCATTATTTTCCCACTTGTGACTCACTTTGTCTCTTATTATATTTCATATTACTAGACCATCGACCTGTGCTCCGCACGGGTCATACCTGCTAAAACATACGCAAATAAATTAGACATTATATGGTACGTTTATATGAATAAGTCAAATTACGGTTTAAACAATGCACGTCATGGTTATTTAGACGTGAAAATGTGATAAAAAAAATGTGTTTGAAAAGGCATATACTCAATTAATGCACCTTATGACATTTATTATTTGTCTACTTGGGTCAACAAAATTAAACATCCTATGATGTGTAGTTTCCAATGAATAGTTTGAAAAGAAACAACATAAACCGTAATTAAGTCATTGGGGTGGCAAAAAGACTGGTGCATTGACTCATAATAAATGACTTGTTGGACAGATGCTCCCCCCATATCCATCGCAAATTTATCCTCATCATAGAGAACTCTGTGAAACTTCATTGTGACTTAATTTTGTTCAATTAAGGTATACCACTTGACTGTTATACATGAGTTGTAAATCAAAAGTATGAAAAATAATGCAAGTTAACATAAGAATAGCTTGAACAATATTTGTCTGATGAGGACTAACTGTTATAAGTTAGTCTCATATGTTATATTTATACACTCATCATGTGGTTACATGGGAAATACATCAATTAATGCTTTGTCTACAAAAGTGATGAGAGAAGTCTTGGTAAATATATACTACTGAGATTTAGTTACATGCATTGCTTAGATATTGATTAGCCATATGTATTTGCTATTTGTACGCCTAGATTAGAACAAATATAAACTGTTTGATGTCATTTGATGATAATAATAGCTAATTGAAGATTGTAGGGGATTGCAAATCTCAAAATGAATTCAAGCAATAAGAAGTTAGGCGTGAGGATTACATTGACAGTATCCAAGTCTATTCATTCACCCTATAAGCATGTCTATCCTACTCTCCTTTTTATCTGGAATGAACTATTATAAGTTGTGGAACAATTAATATTTTGCCTACCAAAGTGATGAGAGATGTATTGGTAAATGCATACTATTGCAGAGTGAGTTAGAGGTATGTCGAGATACCGATTAACACTGCTATGTATTAGCCATTAATACAAAGATAGATATAACTATTAGACTATATGTTGTTATTTTCTCTAATTAATTTATTAATAGGTAATCTGAAATTGTAGTGAAGCAGAAATTTCAAAATGAATCCGCAGTAAGAAATTAGGCGTGAGCTTTATTTTGACGGTCTATAATTCTCTGCATTTATTATATAAGCATGTCAATCCTACTATACTCCTTTTTAGCTATTGTACCTGAATTACGTGGCTTAAATGTAATTAATCCTAACTGCATGCTAAATGGCGTGACAACTTATAGATATGTAGTTAATATGCACTAATCACAATAACTTCATAACAGTTCATTTAGTAATAAACACGAACCGTAATTATCCTTAGGCGTGCTAACTAATTTGTGACTATGCAACTAGATACTCACTAAAAAGTTGCAGGATTAGTTGCTCTTCCTGATAATTATTTATATGGAAAGAATTATGATACTTTAAAAAAAAAAAAAAAAAGAAAAAAAA
>Ga0228710_1010973_pt1 | contig 11898 bp, 8 predicted proteins | sample MedpolnodulmetaG_FD_177995 | JGI IMG/M metagenome (GOLD analysis project Ga0228710, IMG submission 177995) | Root nodule microbial communities from Medicago polymorpha collected in Santa Monica, California, United States - pink nodules | ecosystem: Host-associated > Plants > Roots > Nodule...
CTCAAACGTGCACCGAAGAAAGAAAAAGAAGTAACATATTTTTTTTATTTTATTTAAGTGGGGTGTGGTATTAGACTTAATTTATTTTTTTGAGGCCCATAGGTTTTGGAGGCCCGGCTTGGTTGAGCTGCTTGCGCACCCCCAAGGCCGGGCCTGCCAGCTCATGTTCATCGCTTATAGATTTACAGGCTAATTGTTCATTTGGCCAAACTAGGTAGGTCAGGGATGCATTATAACAGTAGAAGCTAGGGCACTATCTTTTTTGAAAAATTAAATAAATAAACATCTGTAGTAAATCCTGCAGTGGGAAAAGGCTTCTGTCTTTTTTCTGTTATTTCTACTGTAATTGTAGTAAGTCCTGCCAATTTGGGTGCAAAACTTTGAAAAACCTGAAGTTTTTGACCAGAAGCTATCCATTAAATTGTGGCCAAATGTAAAGCATGTGCTTCCCTTGGATTACATGAGCTTGAATTTGATACTTTGGTTTTCTTGTGAATTGACGTGCCTGCGTTATTCATTTAGTTTCTAACTTTCTATTTTGTACTTTATTTTCAAATATTTTTTTTTTTTGCTTGTGCTTGTCATTTGAACAACTAGGGAGTACTCGCTGATATCCTAGAACCAATTATGGGAAAAGGACTCATTCCTGCAGACCTAGAGACATGGAAGCAAAGGAGAAGAGGTGTGCGAACTTGATCTCTATTATCTTTCTGTCATTTCCCCCCTTTTATTCTCCTTCACTCTACATCTGATATTTTGTTAGATTTAGAAGTTATCTTCTCTACCAATAAAGTTTTTGGGGGTAGAGAAATCTTAAGTGCACTTCAGCAGTATCTTCTTTTTGCTGGAGTTCGGTTATCTACCTTTAGAGTAATTCCTAAATAGTTATCTTCCTCCACATATATGGGACATGCTTGCTTCTGTAGATCCTGGTGGGTTTCTACCCACGGACTTTTCAACTCTCAGATTTGCATAGGATAGGGATTCTTTTTAGAGCTTATGTATCTTCCCTTTTGTTTTTACCCTGTTATCTTTATAGCTTATTGAGGATTTGTGATCCTCCATTTTCTTTTACTTCTTTTCTCCTTTAACTAGATGCCTTTTATAGAAAAAAGATGTAAAGAAGAAAGTAGAATACCTTTTACTTCAAATCTAATGAAACATCCATAAACCTTCCGATGCTTGTGCTCTAGCCAATGGAAGGTCTCTAATGTCAACTCTTCAAACTGCCCAAGATATTTCCCTATTAGAACTCATCCTATATACCATAAAGTTACTGATGTCTATGAAAAAATATGTTATAATGACATCTCAAAGTGTTTTTCCATGTAGATGCCCAACAACTGCAACCAGTCAAATACATGTCCTCGCTGATATGCTATTTATTATCATTCTCAAATCTATAAATGGGTCTTAATAACGAACTTGTTAAATTAACACTAATAATCTTTTAGATTTACGAGTCTTAAGAACTTTCATATCATCAGTATTTTCTATAGCTTGCATTTCTTGGGAACTGTCAAGAGTTTTTATGAATGTAACAGACCGGATCTAGGTATTCATTACAAAGAAATAGCCAATTACAAGGATCAAAATCAATCAAAAACAACAAAGGCCCAAATTTTACTCAACGAATGGATGACCCCTCCCTGTCTCTCCCTTTGCTGTTACTTTGCTTCTAATGCTTTCCTCTTCCGCCACATCTGCATGGCATTGATACTTGCATCCCCGAATCCCTCTTTTGTCCCTTGCTGATAATTCCCATGTGATCTATCTTCGAAATTCTGGCAATAACCTTTTTTTCTTATTTAACTTGGTATTCATAATACTTGCAGTGATTGCTCCGGGTTTCCATACCTCATACTTGGAAGCTATGGTAAAACTATTCACTTCCTGTTCAGAAAGAACAGTATTAAAGATCGATAACCTTCTCGGAGGAGAGGGGTATGGTGGACAGAAGTCAATCGAATTGGACCTTGAGGCAGAATTTTCAAATTTGGCGCTTGATATTATTGGGCTAGGTGTGTTCAATTATGACTTTGGTTCCGTCACCAATGAATCTCCTGTCATTAAGGTTTGACTAAAGGATTGTGCATTTCAAATATATGATACTGATGTTGTGTTTCTTGTAAATTCAAGTATACGTGCCAGATTAGTATATTATCCAAAAGCTCAATCTTTTGTATGCCTAGTGCTCAGAGATATTTTCTGGGAATAATTATGTCATTATGTGGGTAAGAATAAAGGCTCGTCATCCTTAATATGTAAAAATCATCTAATTCTTGTAAGCTTTTCATATTGTCCGTAATAAACTGCATGAACATGAGTCAATTTTATAACATTGAGAATATGCTTTTCAAAACAACAATTTTTTATTTGTTTCCATATGTCAAGAGAGTTAATGAAGCTGAACCCTCTACTGTTAAATCTGTTACAGGCGGTCTATGGCACACTTTTTGAAGCTGAACATAGATCCACTTTCTATATTCCATATTGGAAATTTCCACTAGCAAAGTGGATAGTACCCAGGCAAAGGAAGTTTCAGGATGACCTTAAGGTCATTAATACTTGTCTTGATGGACTTATCAGAAATGCAAAAGAGAGTAGGGAGGTGAGATAATACTTCGATTTTTTGATTGGTGATTACGAGTTATTGCAGGAATTGGTATCTTTGTTTGATTGTTACTTCTGTTGACTGTACATGACATGGTCTTGATTATACTTTTCTTTGCAGGAAACAGATGTTGAGAAACTGCAGCAAAGGGATTACTCAAATCTGAAGGTAATTTTTTTTATCTTTTATTGACCTTACACCAAGGGGTAATGTTAAGCTCTCAGATGACTCCATGAAAACTAGGAGTTTGATACATTCCATACTGTTTACTAAGATAGAAGCTTACAGGATGCAAGTCTTCTGCGCTTCCTAGTTGATATGCGGGGAGTTGATGTTGATGATCGTCAGGTATAAATAACTCTTCCTGATTTATCATTCTTCCAAAGGAACCAGTCTGGTTGAAATTTCAGTTGCTTTAGATAGGCAGTAAAAATGCTTGTTTGGAGTTTAGACAATATCTATCTTTTCAGGTAGCTTTTCAAAATAGGTTTGTTTACTTCTTTCCTTCTCTTGACAGTTGAGGGACGATTTAATGACAATGCTTATTGCTGGTCATGAGACGACGGCTGCAGTTCTTACATGGGCAGTTTTCCTGTTAGCTCAAGTATGTTAATCAAATATACCTGAACATGATTGCTCATGATAGACAGATTTGTGGCATTGGTTGCCATGTTTTCTTTTCATGATTTTCTATTTGTGCAACACCATCTTAGTGCTTACCAATTTCTCTACTGCAGAATCCTGACAAAATGAAGAAGGCTCAAGCAGAGGTAGATTCAGTGTTGGGTACGGGGAGGCCAACTTTTGAATTGCTTAAAAAGTTGCAGTAGGTTCCCATTTCAAATTACCTTTTATATTCACTGATACCTCAGTACCTGTTTGATGGCTATTGTTTGATTCAGAAAGATTAAATAAATTTATGATGCATTAGCAATAATTTTATTTTCCAGGTAAAAAGGCGCATAATATGCCACATCTTGAAAAACAGACATTACAAGTGGTTAATCCAATTAGTTTTTCATAATGTGAACCTTATGGTCAGTCAGTTTTTCTGGCATAGTGTTGGTGTTGGGCTTTTAATGTTTTTATTTGACATAATTGTTGGATGATAGTGAAATATCTTGATATTATTTGAAGTGTCTTATCTTAAGGTATCTTATATTATCTCTTGGGATTAGTTTCCATGTAAAAGATGTAAAGCTCTTTGTAAATCTGTGTGCCTTGTGTAGATCACACCTCATATATTTATAATAGTATTTACAATTCATTCATGAAATGCTTTAATTACTTAGCACTACTTAGTAAGTTGTACAGTCTAGAGTTAACAACAATTAGTCTAGAGACTAGTGTAATCTAGGATTAATTAGCCTAGGAAATATCTAAATCTAACAGTTATTATTATCATTTATTTTTCTTTCTATTTGATTAGAATTATGAGTTAAGTTAGAGTATAAAACCGTAACCATTATACAACAATTACATTGAGTCCACTGTACCAAGTAATCATTAAAGCTACTACTATGAAACAGTTATGTTATTGTCCATTGCTTTCACCCAGGTACATTAGATTAATTGTTGTGGAGGCTCTTCGATTATATCCACAACCACCTCTGCTGATTAGACGTTCACTCAAATCTGATGTTTTACCAGGTATCGATTTCTACAGAATCCTCAACAAAGATGCAATTGAAACAAATTTTACAATTGTTATTGATTTACTTAAAAATATTGCATAGTAAAATTAATTAAGGGTGTAGAATCCTAATGATCATACCCTGCATGAACTTAATGAAACTCAGAGTGGATCAACTGTTTTGATTGAACATGGATTACTCATGCTTTGCTGATGTAGCACAACCAACATGGATTAAAAGTCTTATACATGAACAGGACAGATTATAATACAGAATCAAAATTGAGATAGTGGAATTAAGTCAGAGTGAAAATACGTACAGTGCAGAATATCAGAACTCTTCCTAACATGGGGTAGTAAGAAAAAATAACAGGAAAACACAGAAGGAAAATGATCAGTTCCAAAGAACAGAACAGTGCCAATGCATGCATATGGACAAGGAGAGAGCAATGTCTTTCTTACTAACTGAAATTGATTTAGAGGGGTCAAGAACACAAGCATATTCCAGGAGAACATAAGTTGGAAGAGATCTCTGTGTAAAACAATCTGGCATTCCACTCTTGCTGAATGCACTCCACACTAGGTGGAAGCATAGAATTCAAAGCATGATGGATTGGTTGGACAGATCTAATATTCTCCAAACAGAATATACCATGGTAAAAGAGGAGCTTGCTTAGCTATTTGAATCAGAGCTACTGTTGAGGTGGTATGTGAACAAACATCATGAGGGGGAGCTTCATAAAGCGTATGCATCTGTTACAAATCACTAGTGTTACTCATTCCTATTTATTATTCCATCTCAAACACAAGCCCTAACCTTATACGGAGGTTTATCTTTCCAAAAAATGGCTGTCAAAGCTGAGATTGAAATAAGAATTCAGTAATGAGAGAATTGAAGGGGCCGGTTTCTTAGTATTGGAGAACTGAAGAGAATCGCGAATTCCTTGAAAATATTCAAGGTTGAAGGTGATAAAGATGGGTAAAAAGATCCAAACTGAATAAAGATGGGTAAAAAGATCCAAACTGAATGAGGTTCCTTAGAATGAAGTCAAATAGTTGATATATTTAAAAAATGAATTGACTCAACTTTAAGGTGCATCATTTTAATTCTGGTCCTTAAGTTATAAGATGCATTAACATGATTCAGATTTCAAAAGTTATGGATTCAATTGATGGATGAGGTCAAATAGATTTATTTTGTCTGATATCTTGCACATCATCTTCAAGCTGTACGAGGTTATTTCCACTTATTAGGCATCTAGGTGTTTTTTGTAGCTGAGATTTTTAAACTACTATTTCTTTCTTTATTGAATGTTAGTTATCTTTCTTTATTGAATTATCTAAGGATTTGTACCACTTTTCCAGGAGGGCATAAAGGTGACAAAGATGGTTATACAATTCCTGCTGGGACTGATGTCTTCATTTCTGTGAGTACAAACATCTGTGACACCTGTTTCATAGTGAGGGAGTGGATATCACAAATTCATGTATTTTATGATTCTCGTTCAATGTTTTACACAAACATGACGGGGTCCACTTCTGTACATCAATCACACTCTAACTTACAGTTTCAACTAGAGAGTGTCACCGTGGGAAATCCTCACCGTTTTGTTGCATTTTTCTCGTACATGAGTGACATTTGTAGGTAATCCTTCCAAGTTTAGGTGTGGGGCTGTGGGCCATTGCCTTGGAATCCCATACATCTGCTTGATATCATGATAGTATTGGAGTAACCAATCCTTACTGCCATTTTTGTTTCAAAAAATATTAGTGTAGTACTTATATATTGGTTCAACACTAATACATATCCCTTGATGTCTGCATGGCTGCTCAAATTAAATATTCATTTATCCAGGTATATAATCTCCATCGATCTCCATATTTTTGGGACCGCCCTGATGACTTTGAGCCTGAGCGATTCCTAGTTGAAAACAAGAATGAAGAAATTGAAGGGTGGGCTGGTTTTGATCCATCTCGAAGTCCTGGGGCATTGTATCCAAACGAGGTTTCTTCCTACTCCTTTTTTTCTCTCTTTTCTTCTTCTCCCAGCAGGATATAACTCCTCTAAACAAAGTGAGGAGTGATACATGTTTACCTATATCAAGAATTGATATCAAACATTATAATTTATAACTCCTTTGCTTTTTTTGTTTAAAATGAAATTTCAATTAGATATGTCAAAATTTCTTTATTTTTGGTTTGTGTGATTCATTATTGAGAGCATTGACAAGTTGTGTTTCCTTAATAATCAGATTATATCAGATTTTGCATTCTTGCCTTTTGGTGGTGGACCACGAAAATGTGTTGGGGATCAATTTGCTCTCATGGAGTCCACTGTAGCACTGACTATGCTGCTTCAAAATTTCGACGTGGAATTGAAGGGGACCCCTGAATCGGTCGAACTAGTTACCGGGGCAACTATCCATACCAAAAATGGATTGTGGTGCAATTTGAGGAAGAGATCTGGTTCACATTGACATTACTGATTTGAACATGATTTTGAATGAAAGATAGTATTCATGTAATAGCCTACAAAGACTGCTGATGTACATTATCATCTTTTCTAACATAGCCTACATAGGTAGTAATACAAAGAACATAACCACACAAAAAATGAAATACACCAGAACACACAAAATAAGACATAAGACTATAATAAGATTAAAAAAAGACTATAATAAGGCGATCAATTTAGTCTTAAACTATCACCATCTCTCTGATTTAGTGCCTAAACTATAATATTAACAATTGAGAGATAGCCAGGCTCTTATAGCACTAAATTGAATAAACAATCAATTTTTAGTCCTTAAACTATCGCCATCACTCTAATTTAGTGTCTGAGCTATGTAAATTTAATAAGTAATCCTTAAAGTATTTGAAATCCTTCAAATTAGTCCCTGGTGTATTTGTTAGTCCTTTGATCTAGTCCCCAACTTTTAATAACAAAGACTGACGGGTTTTATATAGTCTAAGAACTATTTAGTATATTTACCTATTTTATGGACTAAATTGGAGAGGAACATTGCACTTTATTATATATAGGAGTTGGGGTTTGAATCCAAGTTTTTCACTTATTTATTTTAAAAAGTGATTTTTTTTGTCAATATACTATTTGATCCAAAAATTGGAGAGAATAATTTAAGGAATATATTGATGTTTTCTTTTTTACAAGAAAAAATATATTGATGGTTATTCACATTAAATTGGACACTCTTTACTCAGAAAGCTTTATAAAATAGTTAATTCACGCAAACACGAAAGATTTTTTTTTTTTTTTATGGTGTTTGGGGTTCGAACTTCGGACTTTGCATATATTATGCAATGTGTTTATCAAGTAAGTTAAGCTCACGAGAACAAACACAACAAAAATATACTCCACTTTAAATCATTTTATTTTTTTACAAAAACTCCACTTTAAAACTTTTAAGTTTTATTAAAAATGTAAATAATAATTGTAGAAAAGGCATGAGAAATGCACCCTAAAGTACATCAGGTGATGTAGTATTAAAACCAGGACACATGGATGCCCAATTTAACAACCACTAACTCTCCCTCCAATTCGTTTCAAAACCACTAACACTCCATCGGAACTTCACTTGAATCCCTTTTCTTCTTCTTCTTAACTCAACCATGGAAAACGCGAACATCATAACAACAATATCTATTATTCTACTATCTTTCATCTTCTTATGCAATCCCTCAACTGCACAACCACAACCACAACCACAACCCGCCATTCCTCCTTCTCCTCCACCTCTAGCTCCTGCATTGTTCGTCATCGGTGACTCCTCCGTTGATTCCGGTACCAACAATTTTCTTGCTACATTTGCTCGCGCCGATCGTCCTCCTTATGGCAGAGACTTTGACACTCATCAACCCACTGGAAGATTCTCCAATGGTAGAATTCCCGTCGATTTTCTTGGTAATCAACAAAACAACTCTATTTTACTTTCTTTGATAGATACATTACATGAAATTTACTTGACGATGACGAATGTGTTGAAAAAAATAAGTGATTTTGATAGTTAATAATTTCAAGATTCATTTTTAGAGATTCTTTTTAACAAGCAAAGCTACTTTGTGTTTCTTTACTAGAATAAAAATCACTTTTTTTTAAATCCGTTTTCAAAAAGTGATTATCCAGAGAAGCTATTAAAAGCAGCTTCACATCTGAATCAGTTTTTAGATTCTTGTTGTTTACTTCTAAAAGTGATTATTTTGTTTGAATTTTTTTTGAAAAAAATTGTGACAAACGAGCTCTATAACGTTTTAACTTTTTTCTTATTTCATTGTTGTGGTTGATTTGCATTAGCTTTGCGTCTTGGACTTCCTTTTGTGCCAAGTTATCTTGGGCAGAGAGGGAATGTGGAGGATATGATTCATGGTGTCAATTATGCTTCTGCTGGTGCAGGAATTATTGTCTCAAGTGGCTCTGAATTGGTAATTTTCTGTTTTCTTACTTTTTTTGTATAGTGAATAGTTTGTTTCAAAACAATTTAAATATGAGTTTAAGGTATTGCTTGGATAAACAACTTAATTAAGGGTTTATAACATAAACACTTACCATATAAGTGCTAATGTGTAAGCTATTTGTTTAATAAAAAATTTAATGAAGTTACAGTGTTTTCATTAACTATCTTGAAGGGCTTATGAATTTTTTTTGAAAACAACTTATGGACATGTCATAAGTTGTTTCAATAAGCTCTCCCAAATAGGACCCATTTGGATTGACATATTTGAGTTTATCTACTAGCATAAATACTTGTGGGACTTTTGTGAGAACTTATGGAAATAGCTTATAACATGTCCATAAGCTGTTTTTTGCTCTTTACCATAAGATCTCCAAGATAGCTTATAATGAAACAATTTGATATTATTTACTTTGTGTTATCAAAACAGTTAGACTGAAGCATTTATATGATACACGTTTATGCTATAAGGACTTAATTGAATTGTTTATCCAAACATGACAATAGTCTCACAAGTGCTTATGCCAATAGTTAGCTCAAATAAGCCAATCTCTAAATGGACAAAGTCTAATGAATTATTGCTGCATGCAGGGTCAGCATATCTCCTTAACTCAGCAGGTTCAACAATTTACCGACACATATCAGCAGTTTATAGTAAGTATGGGAGAGGATGCTGCAAGGACTTTCATATCCAATTCCATTGTTTATATCTCTATTGGAATCAATGACTACATTCATTACTATTTGCTCAATGCATCCAATGTCAATAATCTGTTCCTCCCATGGCACTTCAACCGGTTTTTAGCATCTTCACTCACGCGAGAAATAAAGGTAAAATACACCTAAACTTTCATTTTTTATTTATACATGATTAAATAGGTAGGACACTGTCAATCTTTATTCATATGATTGTGATCATGTGAAATTTTAATGGGTCCAAATCTATCAACCAAAAACTTAACTTTTCTATAAATAAGAAAAATTCAAAATTTTCTTGATTCTTAGTTTGCATACAGAAACTGAAGGGATTAAATCGATTCCTAATATATTAACCTTGATGATGCAGAACTTGTACAACTTAAATGTTAGGAAAATGGTGGTCATGGGACTTGCCCCTATTGGTTGTGCCCCTCGCTACATGTGGGAGTACGGTATTCAGAATGGAGAATGTGTTGAGCCGATAAATGACATGGCCATTGAGTTTAACTTTCTCATGAGATACATTGTTGAAAAGCTTGCTGAGGAGCTCCCTGATGCCAATATCATCTTCTGTGATGTGTATGAAGGTTCAATGGATATTTTAAAGAATCACGATCAATATGGTATTAGTATTTCTGTTTTTTTTCCAGCTCTCAATCTATTAGGCAACTGTAGTAGCTTCATTATCATATCTTACTCTGCTTTGTTGTTCCCTGATTAGGCTTTAACGTCACATCCGAGGCTTGCTGTGGATTCGGGAAGTACAAGGGTTGGCTCATGTGCTTATCACCCGAAATGGCGTGCAGTAATGCATCCAACTATATCTGGTGGGACCAGTTCCATCCAACTGATACAGTGAATGGAATTTTGGCAGCCAATATATGGAATGGTGAGCACGCTAAAATGTGCTATCCTATGCACTTACAGGACATGGTAATTCAGAAGGCAAATTGGTAATGTTTGATGTTAGTTTACCACATTTTGTTCAGAATTAGTTTGTAGTGGACCCAAAGGCTCTACTCATTGGTGCTAAGTTTTTCTGCATCTTTTGATGATTAGAACTATGTGTATACATCTTTTACAAAAAAAAACTATGTATATACATATCAGGCTGTACAATGATATAACTTCTATTTGTGCAAAAATTGATACTTACTCCAAAGAAATTGTTTTCCCATATAACAGATGGACTCACTTTTGATGCACTGATATTTTCACCTTTATGCACATTTGGTAGCTGTAGAGGCAACTTCATTTATATCCATGGCCATGCTTCCTTCACATTTTCTTCTTGATTTTTTTTCCTGGTATGATTACAAGTTTTCCTGAATGTTACAATCCAAAAACTCAAAAAGCAAAAAATTAAACTTAAAAAATTATGACACATAAGGACGCTGCAAAAAATTCTCACTTCTACGAACAACTCAAGGATCTCTGATCTTGTAAGTTGCAAACAACAACAACAACAACAATGAAAGCCTTATCCCACTAAGTGGGGTCGATTGCATGGATTAAATTACGCCATAATGTTCTATCATAAACCATATTGGTGCGGTGTTTTAACCGGAGGTAGAGACCTGACGTGAAGACAATTGATGGGACGGAGCATTGTTGATAAAAGTGCTGCATGGTTTTTGCTCTTCACCCTCTGCTTCTTAAGAGAATGTTAATCCAAAACTTGATTTGTAGGCATGTAAAGTGTTGCTAAAATTTCATCATGATTCTCAAACTTCGGATATCCTAGGTTAAAAGTACATTCAATGTATGTCTGGTTCCATTTTTTAAGAGGGCAAAATTGATTTTAAATATGTAGAATTGATTTTGACATGTTTGATTGCGTTGAGTAGAATTAAATTTGCCTCTTGATTTTCACTCTTAAATTTTACACACAAGTTTACATTGAAGCTAAGAATTTTAGTTTTTGATTATATAATTGACAAATTTAGAGTTTAACTCACTTTTACATAAATTTATTCAAACACAAATAACTTTACTTTCAACAACTCACTTTTAGTCAAATCAATTTTACAAACTCAATTAACTCAATCAATTATTGTCTCTACAGAACCAAAAACAGTCAAACCAGCTAGGTCAAGGATGCTTTGTAACAGTGGCAGCTAATGCACTATCTTTTCTTTTTTTAAAAAGTAAATAAACAACTGAAGCAAATCCTGCAGTGGGAAAAGGATTCTGTCCTTTTTGTTTTGTAATTTCTAGTTTAACTGTAGTAAGTCCTGCCAAAGTGAGTGCAAAACTTTGTGAAACAAGAATTTTTTGACCAGAAGCTATCCATTAAATTGTGGCCAAAAGCCAAGTGTAATGCATGTGCTTTTCTTGGATTATATAAGTTTGATGCTTTGGTTTCTTGCAAATTGATGTGCATGTGTCATCCATTCAGTTTCTAACTTTATTTATTTATTTTGTAGTTCATTTTCAAATCAGTTTTTTTTTTTTTTTTAATTTTTTGTTTTTTTTTCTTTTGA
>Ga0228710_1010974_pt1 | contig 11898 bp, 6 predicted proteins | sample MedpolnodulmetaG_FD_177995 | JGI IMG/M metagenome (GOLD analysis project Ga0228710, IMG submission 177995) | Root nodule microbial communities from Medicago polymorpha collected in Santa Monica, California, United States - pink nodules | ecosystem: Host-associated > Plants > Roots > Nodule...
TTGATATTCCCTTCAGGCATTCCTTCAGTTGATGGGAAAAGCTTCACAAAGTTCACTAAAATTTCAAAATTGCCACCGTGTGTATATTTCCCCTCATGTATTTCTCCACTGATGTGAAATCCCTGTTTTAAATGTATATTTTCTAGTAGTGAAGAATTAAGTATTGTTGGCTCTAATTACCTTAATATAAATTTAAATTTTTTACTACATTATTATAAATTAAATTGAAGACTTCTTTTATATAGTTTAGACATATAAGCTAGCGTTAAATATATTTTTGGTCCTTATAAAATATGAAACTTCTATGTTTAATCCTTACTTAATTTTAATAGCTTTTTTTTTTCTCTATAAAAATAATTTACATGTAGTTTTAGTCCCTACTAAAACAAACTTTCACTAATTATCCTTTAACTCTTAAATTTTTTAACGATATTTTTGAGACAAGTTTAGAACATCACGAAAAGTTCTTTTTCTAAAATTTTGAATTTTTTACATGAAATGAATTAAACATAAATTTTTTTAAAAAACAAAAGTTCAAGATAAAAGTAACAAAAATCTAGACGTAGAAATAAAATTTTGAGATAATTTTTTACAGATGAACTTTTAGAAATTTTCTTAACACTTCTGCAAAAAAAAAAAAAATTTAAATCTCAAAAGTTTAAGCATAATTAAACAAATTTATATTTAGTAAGGACTAAAATTGAGTGCAATTTTTTAATAAGGACTAAAAAACACTATTAAAATTAAGTAAGGATTAAACTTAAAATGTCTCAATTTTATTGGGACCAAAAACATATTTAACTCTATAAACTATGAAGTACATTTTAAAAGCTTGTGATATATATAGACACGCCCTTTGGCCAGTTTGCAGTAAAAGAAGTTTTTCTGAAAATGAGGTAAGTAAAGTTTGACAAAACATTATTTATCCGAAATTCAAATTCTAGTTCTTCTCTTGAATGATTAATTCGTAATTTAGGTTCATTGACTATTGATTTCATTCACTTTATTAAAAAAAGAAATTGGATTATGCTAATTTACGCCCAACTAGCAAACCCTTTCAAAATTAATTGAGTCTTTTATTTCTTTAGTAGAAAAGTAAATTGGCTAATTTTCTTTAATGAAATAGAATAGTTAATGAGCTCCACTAAAGAAAGAATCGTATTGCAGAACCCAAATTTAAATTCTTGGTGGAAAAATATTTGGTCAGACTATACTTATTTTATGGCCGAACTTCGGATTACCTTGACATCTTTCTCTTAGGAACTGCATGGTTAACGCAATAGAGTGTCTCATTCTTCCAAAATCTTTTATGTTGATGTGTTATTTCGGATCAGTATCTTCTCTAGTTATTGGAAAATTCAAGTAATATTTGAGTGTTGTTAGTTAAAAATGCTACATTTTTTTAAGGATTGTGCCGTACATTGTGATGCATGCAGATGATATCAAATTACACACAAAAAAAAAAACAAAACAAAACATTATAGTAAATTACGAGAGATAGACTCATTTAATATTATTTTACAAATGATGTTTCAATAAATAAAAATACATATTAAAATAGGGAGTACAGAGAGTAAATGACATTCTTATATTTAAATGAGTTTATTTCTCCTAGGCCTACATTAGAATTATATTAGTTTTTTTTTTCAAAAAATAAAACAACAAAAGTCTATATAAATGATCAAGAAGTTGTAAAGAATACATAAATGACTAAGGAGGAGAACAAGTTTAAAGTATAGTAGAGTAGAACTTATCCATGCTTTTTAGTGGCATGCTTGAATACGTTACAACAGCTCACATACTCCAACCAGCAAGAAGTCAATAATATATTGAAAAGTTTGGTGTTACTAAATAAAATATCGTTTTTGGAAAGAACTAGTTAGTTATCCTTCATTAAATATTTCATATTCAATGAAATTTCATGCACACAAGAGTACATGTGCCCGTCTTTAAATTCAATTTTTATTTGAATAGAAGTTCAAAATAAACTTCATTAAAAATTAAAAGAGAGAATTGTACCAACCAAGAAGATGCAAAAAGACGAAACAAGACAAGAAATTGGTTTGGAGAAATTCAACTTTTCAAAATTGGGAAAATATTGTATCATGTGGAAAAATTGTAAAGAAATTAAAGAACGTAATAAAGGTGACGTAAAGAAGGTGACGATTGGAGTAGGTTAAGAGAGCTCTTATTATCTATACCAATATATGACACTTTTTTATTGTTTAATTTTGTCCGCCATTTACTATTAAAATAACATGTTGATTTTAAAAAAAATGTATATGATTTTCTTAAAAAAAGGAGGAAACACAACACGAAAAGATAATCTATAATGGAGTAATATATAAATGGAACAACGTTCCCTAAAAAAAGGGAATAATGTCTTTTAGTTTGGATTTTTCACTATCCTAAATTTTCCTTTCATTTAATCTATTAATCAAAAAATATTTGATCATGGTATATTAGTCAAAATTGATCATCTCTATTCAGTTAAGTGCAGTAAAAAAAAAAGATAGTTAACACATTGATGCTCGTCTATTCACTAGTTATGAATAAACATGATTGTGTACAAAAATGAACTCAATGAAGTCTTGCATAGTCACAAAATTTGGAAGGAAAAAAAAAAGTGCCAAAAACATTCTATTTTTAACATCTATTTTTTTATTAGTTAAAATTAATGTTAGTTCCGTACGTTAAAATAGATCTGATTGTTGTCAATAAAAGAATGGAATGTTGCATAGCGTGTCCTAGTATTTCTCTTTTGACAATATAATTTGAACACATGCAGAAAAAGTGAAAAAATAGGAGAAAAAAAATATATTAAATGATGTGGTTTTTTACAATAATTGAATTATGTGTAATTTTAGGCGTGTTCAATATTTTTTATAGAAAATTTAGAGTTGTAAACAACCAGTATTTCTCTACTACACGTACCCGGATTGGACACGAAATGAAAACGAAATCCAGACTACACTATGACGACAAAACCATAGTGGTTAACTAATATTGGAGCTATGTGCAACTTAAATTGTAAACGTGACTTGATGGTCGTTGAAATTCTATTATATATAATATATATTTTTTGGACTGAATATGCAAGTATCATCACCACATGTTTAAGACTATACTATCATTTGTGCTACTAAATTGGTAATAATAATATGAGAAATGATAGCCGGTGCTTTGAGGACACCCGTTAAGGAAACAAATGTAGTATATATGGTATTGAAAATGTTTTTTTCAATTTTAAATTTATTTTTTCAGTCTTCTTAACTAGTCTTAACTAGTATACTCTTTCTGTCTACAAATAATAGTCGTTTAATATTTATGTACGATTTTTAAAGAAATAATTAATTGTGTTGATTTTAATGATAAAAGTAGTATCATTTACTAACCTTATTAATTGTAGTTAGTGGATAAGTTAAGTTTGATGAAATTGAATAAATAAGTTTATAACAGATGAAAAAATAATAAATGTTGTATTGGTATTCTAAAGTGATAATTATTTTAAGACGAAGAAAAAAATGCTAAAAAGACAATTATTTAAAAAGAAGTATATGGTTTGCAAATGTGTGACGTTTTATTTTCCCCAAATTAAATTTTCTAAAATGTTGATGTATCTTTTGATAAAACAATTTTTTTAATTTTTTACATATAATCTTTATGCTTATGAATAAAAATATATAACGACAAAGGGAAAGGGAAATACCAACAACAATTTGATATATTTTTAGCTTCTTAAAAAAAAAACAACAATTTGATATTATTTTTTTCAATAACACTTTTTTTTTCTATAGATTTCCTCTACCTGAAGTATATTGTTTAACATACATTAAATGTAAATATATATTTTAACCAAGATTTAAGACAAGCATATTAGTATTCGTCTTGGTGCAGTTTAGAGAAAATGGATGTATTGGATTTGGATTTGCGCTTCAACATATCAATATCTTTGTAGTCTTTATAATCTTCCTAGGAGTACTATTAACATACAAATTTTATTTTTTTGGTAGGAAATACCATTAACATAACGAATACAAATGAAATAAGGAACTATATTTAATTCCTATGCTTAATTTTTCTTCTACGCGCCTAATATACGCCATGCAAATGACGAACTTAGATGACGACATATTGAGAGTAGTTGTTATTTCACTCTCATTTCCTTCAATTTTCCTTTATATTCAAAGTCTTCCTTCCACCTTTCACACCTATATATATCCACGAACTTTAACCTCTCCCATTTTAATTTCTTTCAGCAGCAAATAACAATGGAATCAACATGCGTGGATACTTCACTCAATCTTAACGTTAATGCTCCTTCTATATTCAAGGTTCGTATCGTATACAATTTAAAAACAGTTGTAATAAAAGTCAAACGTTTCTAATAATTTGATGTTTATGATTGATCGAAAGTGTAAAATTCTAAAATAAAGCATTAATTGCGATAAAGTTTTAAACAAAAAGTGTAAAGGCTCTTTAGACCGTTGATGTATATGAATTAAATCTTATGATAATTATTCACCTATATCCGACACTATATATCTACAAAAGTTGACCTATATCCACCCTTTATTCGATCACTAAGTATTGTATACTAATTTCATTCTAATTATTTTTAATTTTTGTTGATAATTTAACTGTTTTTACTAGTATTTGCATAAATATGTAATAGATTTTAGTTTCATACATGTCCCTTAATTTCTTAGAGTGACATTGGAAATTTTATGAGCAGGACGAAGTTTTGGTTGAAGAGTTACATCGTCTCAGTTGTGAGAACAAGAGGCTTAATGAAACATTGACAAACATGTGTGAAAATTATGAGACTATGCAAAAGCAATTGAATCAATTGATGAATCAAAATTTTGAAAACCAAACACAACAATCAAGGAAGAGAAAAGCTGAGAGTGAAAGTTGCATCAATATGTTTGGTATTATCAATAATAATGATTGCAGTACTGTTTCTGATGAAGAATCAATAATCAAAAGGCCATGTAGGGATATTTCCTCACCTAAGGCTTATAAGGTTCTTGTGAAGACAGAAGCATCTAGTAATAGCTTAGTAAGTTAATTTCTTTATTATTTTGATGTATAAATTTAATTTTTCTAGCAACTTCAATAGTGTGTGTTTGGTTTTGTTAATCACAAGTACTAACCTTGATTAATTTTCAATTTTTATTTGTGGTATAAAGTATGTGATGGATGGATATCAATGGAGGAAATATGGCCAGAAGGTTACTAGAGATAACCCCTCTCCTAGAGCTTACTTTAGGTGCTCCTATGCTCCAAGCTGCCCAGTTAAAAAGAAGGTAATAATTTAAAATTCTGTTAGCAAACAACACTTTTGTCTACACCAAACATGTGTATTCTTAACATGATCTTGATGTTAAGTGTCCGCCTACTTCACGGATTAGTAATCTCTATCGAAAAATTTGACTGGAAATTTTAGTTGATTTTTCCTACCAACCACATTTTTTCATATAAAGACTTTAATATGAGACTTCTAAGTTTTAAAATTATCTTATTTTTCACTTTATTTTTTCTTTTCAAAGATTTGTACAAGAAAAATGAAAGTAAAGTACAAATATTTAAAAATAAGAAACAAAAGTAAAAATAGAGGACAATTTTACAATCAAAGTGAAAACAATAAATAAAATAGAAAACAGTAAATCAAAGTGAAATCAATGTTAAGATTTTGGTATTCATGATTTTGATTCAAGAATCACCCAAACAAGATCAAATTTTGATCACTTATGTCATTATTAATTAGGTGCAAAAAAGTGTAGAAGACCCTACTATACTAGTTGCAACATATGAAGGAGAGCACAACCATGGTCATGAGAAAGCGGAAATATCAATGATATCAAGCCAAAGTGAAGAAGCTCCTTTAGGTTCAGTTCATATTACTTCACCTCTACAAATTATTCAAAGAACATGTTCAACCATGAAGCTTGATAATGTTCCAAAATCATCTATCCAGCAATTTTTGGTTCAACAAATGGCTACTTCTTTGACAAATGATCCTAATTTCACTGCAGCACTTGCCACTGCTATTTCTGGAAGAATTTTGGACCATACTCCTAATAAGGACAAATGGTGAAATTTCCATATATAATGTAGTGCATTGAGCATAAATTATGTTATTTTGTTTGATTCTTGTGAGAGACTTCAATGCGTCAACAGCTAGTAATTAGATGTATATAAAAAATTAAAATGAAAAAAGAAATAGCAAGTTGAAATTTTGTTATTCTAATTGGTGTTGCACCCTTGAAATTTTGTTATTCTAATTGGTTCACATGGTATCATGAACCTCTCAATTTGAGTGTGCTCCTTCCGCTTTAATTCTCATCAACGAATGTATGAAACGTTAACATTTTTGGCTTTCTTAAGTTCAATTCTTTTGTTTTCAAGTTGGACGTGATAAATATCTACGACGCTCCAACTTGTGGGAGGATATTGAAAGACATAGAATAATTAGAGAATGGAAAATAAGAAGAAAAAAATGTTAAAGAGTGTTTTTAGGACATTGATTAAGAAAATGGAAATTTTAAAGAGTGTATCTTTTTCAAAATTAACCTACAGTAGTTTTTTTCATTGATTTTCTCTCTCAAAGATAATTTTAAGACATTGATAGATACTAAATGTGATCACAAATTTTAACGAGATTCAAACTTTCGTTTGTCATACTCACATGTTGTAAAAGTTTAACCTTTTACGCTAAACTTCAACTCTCATTGGTTAACCAACACATTTATATTACTGAAATTAAGTTGTTTTTGGTTGAAGTCGTATTTAATGAAAGTTGTTTTTGTGTTGATTTTGCAATTGAAATAGTTTAACGGCAAAATTCGCACATACTAAATTCGGAGAAGTGGGGTATACTGAATTCAAACTTAGCAAATCAACTATATCTACGACATTTGACCATCAAACTCGTGAGACTATTAACAATTGTTTTGTATGAATTAACAACTATTTTAAATTGTATTTCGAATTAAATGAAATATTCCCTCCGTCCAAAAATGACCGGCTCAATTGTAAAAAAAAATTGTCTTAAAATGACTAATCTCTTTTCATTTTTAATACAACTTTAATTTAATTATTTATTTTGTCAATTTTGTTCCTAATTAATACTATCCGTAATACTTTGAATTTCATATATTTCACTTTGCATTTATCATAAATGTAAATACAACAATACATGATAAGAGTACTTTAGTAAAAATATGATTCTCTTTCATTTGTTTTAATATGTATAAATTGGCCCAACATATATATAATTTTAGGACGGAATAAAGAATCATATATTGGTTTTATCCGTAAATAAAATTATAAGAAACTCGTAAACACAACTATGAAATTTCGAGTTTGAAATTCATACGGTGTTTTGTCCTACGCTTATTGAAAGATCTATATCATTTTTTTGGTACAATAAAAGACCTGTATTTAATTCCTATGCTTAATTTTTCTCCTACGCGCCTTACACACGCCCTAGCAAACGACGTAACCAAAGATGACGACACATTAAGGAGTTTGTTATTGCATTCTCATTTCCTCCATCTTTCCTTCCCCTCATAAGAATACAATCAAAGTCTTCCACCTAATTTCCTCTCAAAAAAGAGTCTTCCACCTAATTTCACTACTATATATCTCCACGAACTTTGGCTTCTACTATTTTAATTCCTTTCAGCAGCAAATTGCAATGGAATCAACATGTGTGGATACTTCACTCAATCCTAGGGTGCATTTGATTTGCTAAAAAATGAAGGACATGACAGAACAACTCCAGTTGTCCAGTGTTTGATTTGTAAAACTGTTTCAGGTACAAGACAAACTAGAGGCAAGAGACAGGACAAAAACTGATATTTTTGTCCCTCGCCAAACCACAACACAACTTTTTGTCTCACGTACAGATTGTCTAAAATACCAAAATAACATTTCGTCCCCCAAAAATCATATAAAACAAAAAATATTCAATGCCATAAAAATTTGTCATGTGTTGTTCCCCCTTATATTGTGTTGTTCTTTCTTGTACTGTTCTGTACAGTACTTGCTGTTTTGTAAACCAAACGCACCCTTAACGTTAGTGTTCCTCTATACTCAAGGTCCGTATACAACTAACTATACATATAATTATAGAGTTTAATTTTCATGTATGATCAGGGTAAAAAAAAAAATTACACCGTCAATTCATCACTCTCATTCATGTGTATATAACTTAAGAACGTAGTTAACAATGTTGGTCGTAAGATTTTTTGTGCCTTGGACGAATCTATAAAGTTTTGTCATTTTAATTACTTGAATGTTTTTTTCTTCTTGTTTTTTTTTTGTTGTAAAATATTAATTCATAATCAAGGTGCTTTAAAAATATTTTTTTAATAGACTTAATCCAAGCAAGTTAAGAAAAATATATTTATATACTACTAACTATTAAGTAAACGTAATAATTTTAGTGTCCCTAAATAAATTGAGGTTAAACTTAACAATCAGGGATTTATTTAGCAAACGGAACAAAAAGTGAGGGACTAAAACGCCTGTTTTATTAATTATGGGACCAAAATGAAAACATGAAATTATTTAGGGGACCAAACGATATAATAAGCCTACAAATATTAAGAAATAAGAAACCAAAGTAAAACAGACAACAATTTTACAATCAAAGTGAAAACAATAAATAAAATAGAAAACATTTCTTAAAGTAAACAAATGCTAAGATTTTGGTATTCATGATTTTGATTCAAGAATCACCCAAACAAGATCAAATTTTGATCTCTTATGTCATAATTAATTAGGTGCAAAAAAGTGTTGAAGACCCTACTATACTAGTTGCAACATATGAAGGAGAGCACAACCATGGTCATGAGAAAGCTGAAATGTCAATGATATCAAGCCAAAGGGAAGAAGCTCCTATAGGTTCAGTTCATGTTACTTCACCTCAACAAATTATTCAAAGAACATGTCCAACCATGAAGCTTGATAATGTTCCAAAATCATCTATCCAGCAATTTTTGGTTCAACAAATTGGCTACTTCCTTGACAAAAGATCCTAATTTCACTGCAGCACTTGCCATGCTATTTCTGGAAGAATTTTGGACCAAACTTCTAATAAGGAAAATTGTTGTTGACACATATGATAGGGCTGAAAAACACATGTAAAAGACGAAAATGCCCCTGCGACAGTTAACTACCGAAGTAAGGAACCGGCTGCAGTTAACTACCAAAGTTCCTTCGGCGGTTAACTGCCGACGAAAAAAGGAAAAAAAAACCTCGGCACTTAAGTACCGAATTGCATGAATTTTGATTTTTCCCAAACTTTTCCAAACACACTCATATTGTAGCACAAAAATAGTAGAATATAATATTGGAAAGTGGAACGTTTTAATTTAGCAGTATATGTATTTATGGTGACTGAATTTTTGTGATGATTATGAAAATAAGAGTAAAAGAGTCAACTGTATACAAGCAAATTGTAGATTTCCAATCATATTTTCGAAGAAAGGATAAGTTGTGTAGATTCACAAATTTCTGGTACTTTTGTGGAATGGAACTTCACAATGTGTTTCACAAAATTCACTGCCATCACAAAAATTCGGTTGTTGACTTTTTTTGTGCTACAATATGAGTGTGTTTGGAAAGTTTGGGAAAAATCAAAATTCATGCACTTCGGCACTTAAGTGCCGAGTTTTTTTTTTTTTTCTTTCCTTTTTTCGTTAATTCATACACTTCGGAACTTTGGTAATTAACTGCAGCCGGTTCCTTACTTCGGTAGTTAACTGCTGCAGGGGCATTTTCGTCTTTTACATGTGTTTTTTTAGCCCTAACATATGTGTCAACAACAATTTTCTCTAATAAGGACAAATGGTGAAATTGCCATATATAATGTAGTGCATTGAGCATAAATTGTTATTTTGTTCTTGTGAGAGACTTCAATGCGTCAGCAGATAATAATTACATGTATATAAACAATTAAAATGAAAAAAGGAATAGCAAGTTGAAATTTTGTTATTCTAGTTGGTGTTGCACCCTTGATTAATTTTTTGTTTAAAATAAAGTTTTGCAACCATTTTTTAACTGCAAATTTAAAAATAAAGTTTTGCAACAGTTTTTTAACTGCAAATTTAATATGGATTTGGTACGATCACTACACAAGTAACCGACTACTTTGAAGACCTTGGATCATCACAATACGAACCTTACACAGAAGTGATCCCATTAATTATTTTTTTTGAGGGAAGAAGTGATCCCATTAATTAGAAGTTTAATATAAAATAGAGGGACAATAATGTGACATCCCATTTTCTTAAACTCTAATTGTATTTGATTTGTGATTGATATATGATGATTAAAAAAAGTTATATAGATTTTGCATTACACGCTTAAGCGTCGACTTAGCCACATCAATAGAGCACAAAACAACTGTTGGAACATTGGTGTGAAGATGGAAAGAAATTGGAAGGTTGGAAGATTAAACACCAAGTAAAGTCATATTTGAGTGATCATAGTATCATAGTTGGAGAAGTTAATAATTAGAATGGTGGTAACACCATATTTGAGTGGTCTCAACACCATAATAGAGTAGTAATAGTACCATATTAAAGTGGTTTCAGTATTAAAAGAATGGTCTTGGTACCATATTGGAGGTGTAATTCTCAAACGGTTTTATCCTGACGGCGGCGTAGTTGATAGTCTGTCTTGCACAATTTTGGACAGTGCCACAAAATATCTTCAAGAGAGTGACCTGTTCGTGACTCAACCTAGTAACAACTTCGGTAGATAATAGAATTTGGAAATCCAAATACAACAGTTTGGAAATCCAAAAACAACAACAACCAAGATGATTTATGAAGTATATAATGACCCACCCAGCTTATAGGAGTGTTTTTCAATTAGGTTATTGTCTAGTGAGAGTGTGCTTAGTCTACACCTCTCTTATACTATTTTTTTTAAGAAGCAACCTCTCTTAAAAGGAAATGTTAACGAGTGCGCTCTCGATCATTAGTTTGTTCATCGTCAATCTTCATTTTTTCCATATGGTATCATAGTCTCTCAATTTGAGTGCGCTCCTTTCACATCAATGACTTCTCATCAACAACGGTATGAAAAGTTAACATTTTGGCTTCCCTAAATTCAATTCTTTTGTGTTCAAGTTAGGTATGATAAACATCTACCTTTTGAGGAGTTATCTCGCTTTTGCGCGTATATCAATTCAGTGGGTGCAGAGGCATCAAAGTGTATCAAGTTTGAAAGTGGACTTCGCCCAGAGATTAAGTAGTTCATAGGTTTCCATGAGATTCGGGAATTTCCAACCTTGGTGAATAAGTGTTGGATTTTTTATCAGGATAGTAAGGCAAGGTCTACTTACTACAAGATGGTTAATGATAAGAAGGGCAAGAGGCATGAGCGTGGCAAGCCATATGGAGCTTCGGGTGACAAGGGAAAGCAAAAAGCTACTGGTGGATCTACTCAGAGTAAAGGAGAGTTGAAGTGCTTTAGGTGCGGTACATTTGGTCATGTTGTTGCTGACTGTAGGAGTCTTGCACCAGTGTTCTACAAGTGTGGGAAGGGAGGACACAAGGATTTCGAGTGCAAAAGTACGAATATGGTTTGCTATAACTGGAGAGTCTGGACATATTAGTACCAAGTTTACCAAGCAAAAGAAGGAAAATTCAGGTGGAAAGGTGTAACATCCCAAAATTTCTATATATTTTATATATGTATATATATTTTTCTTAGTTATTATTTAATTATTATTCTTTGCTTTGAATTCTTGTTAAGTGAGCCAAGATAATAATATTCTTGAACTATCATTTAAGTGTAGTATATTATTATTATTATTATTATTATTATTATTATTATTATTATTATTTAGTTACTTTATGTTTTATAATTTGAGCCATG
>Ga0228710_1010975_pt1 | contig 11895 bp, 7 predicted proteins | sample MedpolnodulmetaG_FD_177995 | JGI IMG/M metagenome (GOLD analysis project Ga0228710, IMG submission 177995) | Root nodule microbial communities from Medicago polymorpha collected in Santa Monica, California, United States - pink nodules | ecosystem: Host-associated > Plants > Roots > Nodule...
AATAAAATCCGGAAAGGTCTTTTACCAGAATTTTAAGCTTTGAAATTCGTAAAATAAATGCAAATAAACATATAAACCAGAAATAAAAAGACAAAAAGATACAAACAACTCATTTTATAAAAATACATTACAATAATGTTGAAACTTTTTAAGCTTATTACATAAGAACCTAAATCTATTTCTAATCTCCTAAGAGCCTAATTCTAATATCCTAAGAACCTAACCACTGGTATGTGATAGGACATACCGGTAATTTCCCTGTTGGAAGGCAACCAGGGGAGGAGGAAAGAGGCGGACGGGAAGAAGAAAACAATGCACCTAAGGGAGGTAGGGGGTGCTCAAACTTACGCCCAGACATGCCAAGCTAAGAACCACACTAACCCACATGACCCCCAGATGAACCGCACTTCTTTGTAGTGCGGTTCCATCCTCATTGACCGTTCATACAAACCCTAAAAGTTTTCAACGAGGCCTTTATCTATGAAAGGCCAACGATGGAAAACCATGGTTGTAGAAGGAAGAAGAAGAGGAAGAGAGGGTGGGAGAGGATGGTGTGAGAAATGGTGGGGTTTGGAAGGTTATTTATAGGGAGGGTGGGTCAAAAAACGGTTGGAAGGTCATAAATGCAGTCAAAAAAGTGGTAAAACACGTTTTTTTGACTTGACCACCGACAAAACATGTGGTGCAAACCACCGACCATGACACTGATGCAGTCCGGAAAATACAATCTGGAATGCATCTGTTTTTTCCGGAATATATATTCCGGATTAATACGATACTAGTGAACGAGAGAAAAGTTGGCACTTCTTGTAGGGTTAAGGAACTTCCGGAATGTATAATGTGGAAAGCTTCAACATTGGATTCTTTTGTGTGGAGCCATTAATGTAGGTTTGGACGGTTACAACCACTAACACGTTTTCATTGACTGTAGTAATGACCTAGGACTTGTTTTAGGCTATAAATAGGCTTCCACCTTCAACAAATACCTTCATTCTTCACTTCACCTCTTTTCTTCCATTTTCTTCAATTTTTTATAGTTTTTTAGGGGTGTCGGTGGTGTCATGGTCATTGTTGACCGTTCATATGAACCCTGCAATTGCATTGCAGCTTGTGTGGGGTTCATATAATGGTCAACAGAGACCCTTTACATCAAAGAAAGACACAAAAAAGCACATAACATCTGGTCCGGAATTTGTTTCCGGATAGCACTAACAATCTGTTCCGGATTATATAATCCGGACCAGGGATATTTTTGGAAATTTTGCAGGGCGCGCGAAAAGGCAGCAGGGTGGAAAAAGTAAATCCCTATAGTTAAATAACCAGTGACAATTGCAAAAATGAGAAATTTTAAAAGTGTGAAGAGTAACCTTTTCAATTTAATGTATACTTATACAACTTTGTAAATGGACTATTAAGCACCTAACTAGGCTCAATACCACTTAACTGCATCAGTTTGTTAAGTTGCTTGTCCTCTAAGCATTTCAAATTCAATAACTTGGTAGATTAGTTATTTGCCTTGTAAGTAACTTAACCAATCATAACTAACATTTTGAGTTATAACTAACTCAACTTCTAAATTTGAATTATATCTCAATAGTCACTATTAATTCACATTCTCTAGGCTAAAGGCATTGAGCTTTTTTCCTCATATCTTTGAATTTCTCAATCTTCAAAGGTTTGGTTAGTACATCTGCCACTTGGTCATCTGTCTCGCAGTAAGCAAGAGTGGTGTTGCCTTTGTCCCTTGATCACTAAAGAAGTGAAATATGGTTTCTATGTGCTTGTTCCTCCCAAGTGCTATGTCACTCCTTACAAGGTTGTTAGCAGACTTGTTTTCCACCAGAAGCTCGATTTGCTCTTCATTATCAATCTTCATTTAAAGTAGCAGTGATTGCAGCCACAATTCTCTATAAGTTGCATTGCAAGCTGGTACATATTCAGCTTCACAAGTTGACAAGACAACAACTGTCTGTTTCTTAGAGCTCCATGAAATTAGAGAGTTGAACATTTTGAACACATATCCCATGGTGCTTGAAATTCTGGCACACAGTAACGATGTTGAGCAAGATGTCACGACAAGCGAAATGTCAAGTAAGATGTCACGACATCGTGACAACAGAAATAACAAATAACAATTGTAATGATAAAGGCATAAAGTAAAAGGCACAAGTTATTTGTTAACCCAATTCGGTGCAACGTCTCCTACGTATGGGGGCTACAAAGTCAGGAAATTGACTATAATAGTATTATTTTGAAACATGCATAAAAATTATCTCCAGTCTACTAGCTTCGCACCTAATCACTACCCGTATAATTTCTATCTAAAACACTCCTAGATATGAGATCCCCCTCTCACTCTCAATCACAGTCCTAGTGATTGACTCAACAGTAACAAAAGTAATGGAGACACACTACTAGACAGAGAATCAACTCTTGCTTACAAGCTTTTGAGTGATTCAGAGTTTACAACTCAACTACAGTCCAGCTCTATTCATCAACGAGATACAAGAATGACTCACAAATAACAAGGACATACTAAAACCCTAAAAGACACTTTTGTGAATTGTGGCTTCAGTGGTCTTCACGATGGTTAGAGTCCTCCTTTTATAGCCTTTCATCAGCCAAAATATATTTGTATTAAATATTCCTTCATATGATACAAAAATATATTTACCTTCATAAATATATTTTTATCTACAATCTTCAAGAAACACGGACATTTATTTGAAACAAATCAATTATATTTTTGGCCACAATCAGCAGATCAAAACGAATATATGGTCTTCACAATTTTCTAAGAGCAAATATATCATTTCCTAAAATGTCTTGACATCCATTTTAGGAAATACGGTAATGCATAAACCGACCCTACAGCTTCTAGAATCACACGCTTCTTTGACAACAATCCACGTGAATCATATCTTCAATAAAATCTTCAGTGATCTCACATTTAAAAAAAATCTCCCAAGATTGTGAAACAAGGAACGGTGTGATGCCATACCAACATGTCAAGGCATCTTGTCCGACATCTTGTTAATTAGAACACTTGTTTTAACAAAATGCGGGTAACTAGGAAAGTTAATAGGCTATTGTTACCCGCATTTTGTTACCACACTAATATGAGTCACAATAGCCTATTAACTTTCTTACTTTACCATCAGGCTTAGGGTATATCACACTATAATCAATTGTTCCTTGAAGACGTATCATTATCCTCTTAATTGCTTGCATATGAGATACATAGGATTCTACATAAATCTACTAACTACTCCTACATTATGACATATGTATGGCCTTGAATTGCAGGCATATCTTAGGCTTCCTCCCACCAGTTTGTAGCGAGTACTATCCACAACTTTACCATCATCATTGTCATTATTGTTCAGGTTTATGCTTGTTTCCATTGGTGTGTTTGTAGGATTTCAACTCAACAAGTTTAATCTTTTTAGTATGTGAATGATGTATTGGTGAATTATAAGCCAAGAAAGTATTTGAACCCTCCCAAGTCTGTCATGTCAAACTCAGAACTTAGATGCCTTTTGAGTCTATCAATCTCATCTTGATTGCGTCCAGTTATCAATAGAAAGACTATGTTGATGTTGTTTTGACTTGTACCTTTGACATAAATTCTATCCTCAATTGTTGATTTTAAGTAGCCATTTTACTTGAGGAACTTATCAGCTGTCCCCTATCTGTTACCAAACAGAGCCTTTATAGCGAAAATAAAGTTTTCTAGCAAACACATCACAAATTATTTACGACCATTAGATCATTCAGTTTTGTAGAAATCACAGGTGGAACTAAAGATGTAAATATTTTGATACAGATAGATATGTCAAAACGATTGTATGTATGTGATGTAAGTTCATTTTATTTTTATTTTTTCAATTTACATAGTTCTTAATTCATTTGCACTTTTATTTGTCAATTTACATAATTATTTAACTCAATTTCTTTTTTATTTGGTAGGAGTTTGAAGAGCATGAAAGCCAAGCGGTTACAGTTGCGGGAACATTTGAACTTGATATTTATTTATCTAAGCAAAACTTCTACAATCAATTGGTTTTGATATATTAGGTTATTGGAAGGAAAGAAATCGTATGTCGTGATCTTGTAAAGATGGCTTGTGATATACTAAGCATTCCAATGACAACTGTGGCCTCTGAATCCAATGTTATCATTGGTGCTCGAATTTTGAGCAAATATAGAATCTCTTTGAAAGATCATATAGTTCAAGCTCTGAAGTGTGCATACAGTGATTGCATGGTTTTGAAGGTATGATTTTTAATTCAAGAGCAACTACTTCAAATTAAATAACTATTTTATATTACAAGTTATTATACTTTTTTTGTGTAGAATATGATAGTGATAGTGATGAAGATAAGCATGAAGTCATCAGACGGGAATATCTAAATTTTGCACAAGAAGGAACAAGCCATTAGCTCTATGTTACGGATTGTGTATGTTTTTTTTCAATAAATATGTTGAATAAATGTCTATACGAACTCAATCCATTCTTTCAGTTTCAATACCCATGTTTGTGTTTCATTTTGAAGATACTTGTTAATGGATTATATATTAGTTTTATGTAGTAAATTTGTAATTAAACTTTAGTTTATCTAATTAACTCTAATTAGTAATAAACCAGTTGTTGTGAAGTACAATGTTTTAATGATGTTATAACTTATTTGGGTGTTAATTTATTGTTTGATTAAAGATGTGGAATACATTATTAGTTTGGTCCTTTAGAGACTTGTCGAAAATTATATTTATGCATGCAATTAGCTCCCTGTTATGGTTTTGAAGTAATCATATAGAAAAATAAATGTCTTGGAGACAATTATGTATGCAGCTAATGATATTGTTTCTCTTGTTATTCTAGTTAATGTTGCTAAATTTTCAATCTTTTGAAGTTGAACCACTCATTTTAAATTTAAGTGTACTAGTCGTTGAAGTTGAAGACCTGCTTTGGAATTTTATGTTTCTCTTTTAATTATATTATTGTAAATTTGAATGTAATTTGCTTGATTTAAGGTTATTGTGAATTATTGTCATGAAAAATCTGACAATGTCTATTGCCCTATTGGGCACATGATAAATTAATTAACATTAGCAAATTGTTCAAATGAGGAGTTGCCAGTTCGTATTTTTGAGTATAATTTTTCATTTTTAAATTAAAAGCTTTAAGTAATTGGGCTGTTCCGAAAGTCTGTATCCCAGAAAGGGTCGGGTTTAGAGCCCGTTTATCTTTCGGGCCTTTTTGACTCAGCCAACAAAAGGAAAATTTTACCCTAGGTTATTGTTCTTCTCCCATATGTTTTTACCCATTCCGTCAAAATAGTCGAGCGTGAGTTAATTCACGCAAGTGCATTTTCAACGTGAGTTAACTCACGTAGGTGTATTTTTCAGCGTGAGTTAACTCACGTTGAACGGAAATGAGCAAAAACATATGGGAGAATAGAAATTCTCTTTACCGTATACCCCTACATCTATACCTTCATCCCAACAAATTATAAGAAATCCCAATTTTACCCTTGTTTTAATTTTTTACACATTTATTTTTCACCCTCACTTATAATATTTTCCAATCAAGATGAGTTCACCATCAAACGATAACAACAAACGATCGCGATGATGCCTGAAACCCAGGGAACTTGATGAAAACTCAGCATAACGAAAAACTTAGAAACTATTTTCCAGAAGATTTTCCGGCGAAAAGGGTGAGCAAGCTGGGAAACTAGTAAATGTTCAATGACGAAAAAAACTGAAATGTTTAATTTGTAAAAGGGTAAAATTGGTTGTTCATACGAAAAATAGGGGTGGCAGTATAAATGTATAAGTGTTGGGTAAAATTTCCCAAAGAAAGCCTAAGCACTTCATAGGTTGGTCAACTCGTTTTGACAGCTCTAAATTTAGTTACAATAATTGACATGATGTTTCTCGTGATAATTGTTTTTGCTAAAAGTCGCATGTCCCTTCTTTAATACTCTCTTTGTTCCTTTTTAAATGTCATTTTAGAATACTCTTGGTATACCCTTGTTTTAATCTACACATATATTCCTATTGTTTGACACACACTATTTCTTTCCACAAAAGTTTATTATACAATCTTTCTCTCATAACAATCAACTGTTAATTATTCTCTTTCTAACAAATTTCTATTTTTTTCACATACATATTCTTTTATTTTTCTTTCCAAACAGTCTTTTTATTTTTCACTTGAAATTTTTAATAATGTTACTCATCATATTTATAGAATTTCAACTCTTCAAGGAACCATTATTATATGTAACAAAATTTTGTTTAAACTTACGGATAACAAAATACAAACTTTGTTTTAAAAGAAATAAACTTGAATTTCCAAATAGCTAGCATTAATTAGTTTTATTGAAAAATATTAAGGGTAATTGAGAAAGGGTTTAATTGGAAAACTATATCATTAAACTATCAAAACGACAGTTAAATAAGAACGTTAAATTTGTACTCAAACGACACTTAAAAAGGATAAGAGGAAATATGCAATTTTTGTACATAAAATGATGTATTTATTATTTTGCCAAGCATTTGATATTTAAATTTTTTTGACAAATGCATTTAATTTAAATGCCTAACATAAAATTTCTTTTTATAAATTTCTTAACAATATCTTTAGTCCCTTGTTAGTATGACCCTAACCGTATTATACATAAAATGGCTCAACATTAAATTAATAAATTTACTAAGAGTATTGAATAATAAAAATAGAGAACATAACAGGGAAAACAAGATCAAAGTAGGAGTAACACATTTCACCATCTAATTTTATATATAAAAGGAAGAAAGTCATGCCCGTAAACCCTAGCAAACCCCTAGGCTAATCCTAACCCATTTTACTGAAATGCCCTTGATTAGGTGCCAAAATATGGACCTCTTAAAATTACAAAATGAAAATCTTACCTTTCTTTGTCCTTCCGCAAAAAGACCCTCTCATTTGTACCCTTGAACGCCTAAAATCCATCCCAAATGTCAAGGATAAAGCATGCAACAAGTTAAGTGTTACCCAAGCAATAAACCAAGTGTCATGACTCATGGAGAATACATGCAATAAGACAAGCGTCAAGAGGAATAAATGCAGCAGGCCCATGCAATAAACCAAGTGTCATGACTCATGATTACATGCAACAAGGAAAGTGTCAAGAGGAATACATGCATCAAGCCAAGTGTTACCCATGCAATAAACCAAGTGTCATGACTCATGAGGATTACATACGACAAGCCACGCGTCAAGTGGAATACATGCAACAAGCTAAATGTTACTCATGCAATAAATCAAGTGTCAAGACCCGTAAAAAATAAATACAACAAGCTATGTGTCAAGTGGAACGAATGCAACAAGCTAAATGTTACCCATGCAACAATCAAAGTGTTAAGAAGAATACATGTAGGAACCAAGTGTTACCCATGCAATAACCCAAATGTCATGAGGAATGTATGCAACAACCCAATTTGTATCCATGCAGTAAACCAAGTGTCAAGAGGATTACATGCAACAAACCAAATATTATTCATGCAATAAAACATATCTCTTTCTTCTGCCTTCATGAATCCCAACCGACTTTCTTTTTCATGAACTCACCATAACCTCCACTCTATATCGTCAGTTTTTTCTTCTTCTTAAAAGGGCATCTCTTTTCTTCTCTCATCAATCACCACATTCTCTTTTGCTTCTGGATCCTCTCCGTCCTCCCCTTTTGTACTCCTTGATGGATTAATTTCGACAAGTACATCAAATTGTACCAAGTAATAAAGTAGTAAGTTATCGTCTCCACATAGATTTTCGTTCAACTCAGTAATTAGAGAAATCTATTTAAAAAAGGAAATAAAAGAGAAGATTTTAAGTGGTTGCCGAGTTTTAATTTTCCTGCAGAATGCGTTAGGTTTGTCTTATGTCTTTGTTGGAAATTTTAATTGGGGGAATCTAAATTTTAATTGTCCCCCTTTGTCTTTGTTGGAAATTTTAATTGGGGGAATCTAAATTTTAACTGTCCCCCTTTGTCTTTGTTGGAAATTAAAATTTATAAATAATTATTTTATAAATTGTCTTATGTTGGATTTAAGAAAGTAGAACATAACCCCATGATGAATCAGTGAAAATTTATTTTAATCCCCGCAATTCGACTGTTTAAATTGCGGGGTTCCCCTTTGATGAGTTATAGCACTAAATTCATACTTAGTTTCAATTATATTGGAAACTAAGAAATTCACTATTGCCTTGTTCGAATGGAGGTGAGGTTTGTCAATTCTAATATTGTTCCATCAAGGATTTTGATAAAAGCGGACATATATGAATTAAATCAGACTTTAGATTATAAAATGAATAAAAATTTTATTAATGGAATCCAACAAATAAGAATAGGGTTCATCGTGGAACCCTAATCAAAGAGGTTTAGTTGTTCATGGCAACCGACATCATTACAAAACAATAGAAAAACATACCCTAGAGAAAACTAGAGGAGGATGGAGATCCTCTGCATTGAAGCTCCTGATGCTTGACCTTGCCTTGTACCGCTAGCTTTCTGAATGAATAAAAGAGTGTGCAAGGGTCTCTATTTCTAGTGCATGATTACTTTGGCTGTGTCCATGCCCGGGGAAGTAGCCAATATTGTCCCATGCCCAGGGCGCATGGCTTCATGCTTTAGTAGTTTTCGACCCTTTTTCACCCGTTCTTCTGTCTACTAATGTCGTGGAACTTGAAATGATTTTTCTTCACTTTCTATTGTCTTCAAATATCTTCTAAGAACCATTGAACTTCAATCTTCTTATCCTCGATCCTTCACGCGATGTCTTGTTTTGCCGATTAACATAATTTATCACTAAAAAGACTAAAAATACCTATGGAATTGCATGATTTAGGATAAAAATGAATTACAACGACTCGAATAAAAACAATACAAAAAGTTCCTCAAACCAATGCCAACTCCTCTAATTGACTTCTAATTTGCCTTCAAATGCAAAGAATTACACTAAAAACATCATATGTTATTCCATCATCACTCGCTCTCCGCAAATCCCGTGACATTTGGATCATGCATCTCTACTAGATCTTCAATTAGAAAATTCTTTGATGACTCTGTCAACATCTGGATTCACACCGACAAAGATCCCCCCTCCATGATCCCTTGCTCCAACGTTAAACCTTTTGTTGTTGCGAATCGTAGCTCGTTGTAAGGTCAATAACACGTGGCCTGAAATTAGTCTCCCCCTTCTCCAATACGGTACTACTCTCTCTTTCCCTCCCTCTCTCATGTCTCTTGATTACTAAATAATGGGTGTTAAAAAAAATTGTTAGAAGTTTTGGAATGATTATAAATGTGTATTGTTTCTTTTAAAAGGTTAATGATCTGATTATGTATTCTTTAATTTGCTTTATAATGCTTATTTGTTTCTTGTAGATTTGTAGAATTCTAAAGAGCGAACAATCTAATACATGTATGACCTAATATGTATGTTGATCAAACAAAGACTTGTATGAAATTTCTTTCATATATTGTTGAATGATTTCAAATTATTTATGTAATTGCTATTATTTTTAATAATGGATTTTTACACAAATAATTTACTATACTTTTTTTCAAATTGAATTCATGACAATAATTTTATTCACCACACCACTATTTCGAACAATATTACATTTTGCATATAACTCATCCGTGTGAAGCACGAGAGCGCGATCTAGTTTAAAAATAAAGTAATACTTTTTTAACTAGGTATATGTATCCATTGAAAGAATAAAAGAGTAGTAGCAAAATTCCATTCAATCCTTTTCTAGGTCATCTTCCCAGCATGAACCTACTGCCACTATATAAGGTTATAAAACCAGACATACCTTTTCCTTTGCCATATATGAAGTTCTATTCTTGACATTAAGAAACAACAAATTGACTTATTTTAGAAATTGTTAAACAAGTCTATAGATTGGGGAGGAGGCGAAACAAAATTTGAAGGATTTGGCATGGTGAAACTATCTTTCATAAAATTTCTATCACTTGAAAGAACCGGGCTCAAGTCATTAATGAAACTAATCATATCGGGATCCAAAAACAATGACGATGGCGAGTAAACCCCGTTAAACAAACATTTTCTTTCTTCTCCACAATTACTACTTTGATGTTGTTTCTTGATCTCTTGATTTGGTCCTCTAGCCTTCTCTATTGTGGTACAAGGTGCCGCAACGAAGGTTGTCATTTCATAGCTAGTATTGTCTCTTAAAGAATCATTCGACATTGATGCGTTATTGGATGACGTCGAAGAAGAAGAACCGGTGAGACGTTGAACTAGGCTCATGAATTCATTTGGTGTGGTGTGGATTATCTTTGGAGAGACCATGTAAATGATGACCGGTAGGCGAGGTCGGGCTTGCGGGGCTAACGGTGGTTTTTTGATCTTATGAGAGTTTTTGTTTATTCTTAGAGGTGTAGGGCGAGGTCCTTGTAGTTGGTGTTCTCTTTGAATTGGTGATCTTCCATAGGGAGTATTGTTAGGGAAGTTCATATTGCTAATAAAGATATTTGAATTATAAACAATTAACGAGAATTAAAAGGAGTGGGAAAATGACGATGAGAATTACCGATGTTGTAATGATTTATAGATACTGACATGAAATATGGACAGAGAAGTGGTCAATAGTGGATAGGAATTATTTTAATGCAAAGATATACATTGGTAAAATAAGGCTCCTAGCAGGGTAAACGTAAATTATTTATTGTGGTTGCCGAATTTGTCTATCTATATATTAATTTTTCCATTCTTTATTATTTTAATTTATCACGCATTTTTTTTAGCAGGACGATGTCATAGAATTATACCTTTAAACTAATTTTATTATAAGAATGCTATTTTGTTAGTGTCTTTTAAAAAAAAGGATTTATAATATATTAGTTATTTCATTGATATCATTAAAAAAGATAAGTATAATTTTTTACAATATGAAAGTGCAAAATATCTATTATCTATCTATCTATATATATATATATATATATATATATATATATAATTTTAATCAAATTCAAAATAATTTTAATCAAAATTTTATAAAAACTATTGTTTGCAATTTATACGCATTATCGTAATAAAAAGAGCGGACAAACGAACATCAGACATTAATATTATATAATAAATTAACCGTCCTCGTGAATTTATCTCGGTTGATATGGACAATGCATAAAAATATGCAAGGTCCGGGGTTCAAACCCCGGCCACAAAAAAAAAAAATTAACCAGCGCATGATTGACGAGTTGGACACTGATGTGGATTTAGGAAATTAATTACAGGTGCCAGGTAGTTGGAGTTTTCTCTTTGGTCATCTTCCATTTCTATTGCCAATATATTGAATATAGATTTGTAAACAAATTAAGGAGGACTAGGGGGATGGTGGGAATAACTTATGTTTATGTTGTGATTTAAATATATTGACATGAAATACGTACGTGGTCAATAGTGAATAGAGATTATTTTAATGGAAAAATATAGGTATGCTCTAACGTCACAAATACCTCATGTAAATTACAAAAAACATTAGGCTCCCCCGTTAGAGAAAAAACAAAAGAAAACTAAGCAACTGTCTTTTTGTTTACATTATTGGACCAAAAAAGAAAAAAATAATCTATATGAAAAATGGTCAGTGAAGCAACATACAAATACAATACGAGAGAGGAACAATTACAGTATTCGACGGTAATTAAATCATTAAGCAGATCTTAAACTGGTCGATCAATCTATATGTATGTATTAATTTTTTCACGTTTTCTTATTATTATTATTTCATTTATCCCACGTATTTTTAAATTTGTAGGACCGTGTCAAATTAGCTATATATATTTTAAAAATGTCAAATAGCTTTACTCAAAAAAAAAAAAA
>Ga0228710_1010976_pt1 | contig 11894 bp, 9 predicted proteins | sample MedpolnodulmetaG_FD_177995 | JGI IMG/M metagenome (GOLD analysis project Ga0228710, IMG submission 177995) | Root nodule microbial communities from Medicago polymorpha collected in Santa Monica, California, United States - pink nodules | ecosystem: Host-associated > Plants > Roots > Nodule...
CCCCCGATTTTATTTTTTTTAAAAATAGATTCGATAGAAGAAATTATACCTGCAGGGGCTCTGAAAAAGGAAAGAAAGTAGACCGGAAGAGAGGACAAGATATATTTCAGAAGAACCAGATGACCTCCGTAGGAAAGAAATTTGTAGTTCCACGAAGACAAGCGAGTGACAATACGCTCAACAACAAGTTTCCAAAAGGAGATTTTCCTAGAATCACCACCGATAGGCAGACCCAAATAAACAAAAGGAATTGTTCCCCGACGACAGTTCATAACCGAAGCCGCCTCTAACAACCAAGACTCTGAAATGTTTACACCCGTCAACATGCTTTTGTTAAAGTTAACCTTCAAACCCGATATCTCCTCAAACAAGAGAAGCAACGCCCGCATTGTATGAACATTCTGCCAACTCTTTTCTCCAATAATGATTGTGTCATCCGCAAACTGAAGGTGGGTAAGCTGCACATCACCAAGATGACCAACACCATACTCTTTAAACAATTCGGCCCCCACCACTGCTTGTATGAGAACATTGAACCCTTCAGCAACCAAAAGAAATAAAAATGGAGACAAAGGATCACCTTGACGAATTCCCCGCTCAATTGAAAACTCTTCCGTCGGACATAGTAAGTTAACATGACCATTTTCGATAATTTAAGTTGTACTTATAGGTCTCCCCTATAGACATTTTATCATGACTTCATCGTTCTTCTTCCCTTCGATTTAGTCCTTCCATCTAAAAATGAGTGTCACATTAGAGTTGTGTGTGATTCTTAAAAATATATATCAGTTGCATTGAATATAATGGTATAATTAACGTTATTTACTAAAACACCATCATTAATTGTAGTTTGTGGAGTAGTTAAGATAATAAAATTCAATAAATAAGGTATATTACGAAAAAAATAATAAATATTACATTGATATTCTAAAGTGAAAACAAAGAAAAAGTGGAAATGTGACAATTATTATGAGACAAAGGGAGTGAATAATATCTCTCTTCTCCATCATCATGATCGGAGGACTCAACTTATTTATGAGTCATGCTAACAAGTGTCATTAAGGAATAAAAAAAGTGAAAGTTTGTATCGAAAAATGCATTTTTTTAAATGTTGATTACACATCTTTCGAGATATATTTACTAGGCTTAAATATATCATTGATCCCTGCACTTTCATCACATTTTTGTATTAGTCCCTATACTTTTTTTGGTTTGATATTGATCCTTGCATTTTGTAAAAGTTAAAAAAAACAAAACTAACAGTGTGCCACGTTGACCAATCACTCCAAGCCACGCGACTCACTAAAAGACAAAAAATATTCCAACTTTTTTTATTATTATTTTATTCATTATCTATTTACTTAAAAATATCATTAGTCCCTTCACATTCAAAATTTTTTGATATTGGACCCTGAACCCTTTTTCATATTACAAAAAGAAAAAAAAATCAATGATATTATTATGTTTTATTATTATTTTTATTGAGAATAATTATAAAAAATATTTTTTTTAAAAAAGGATTAAGCTTTAATCGTAACGCATCACTTTCTTTCTCTAAGATTTACCATCACCAACATTAACACCATGATAATAGATGAAAATTAACAAAGGCCTCTATATCTCAAAATATACCAAAATGCATCAAAAAGATATAGAAGCCTATGTTGCCAACTTACTATCTTTTTGATGCATTTTGAGAATTATATGTCTGTGTTGTCAAATTACTTTTGCTCTACTTTGAATATATAATTAGATGTATTGCCAATGTGTAATTTAATTTCCATCTATTTCGTTAATTTTTACTATTGTCGTGGTGTTAATGTTGGTGATGGTGAATGTTAGAGAAAGAAAATGAAGCAATACAATTAATGCTTAATTTTTCTTTAAAAAAGAATTGTTTTTTTTATTTTTATAATTACTCAATAAAAATAATGAACAAAATAATAAAACATAATAATATCATTGAAAGTTTTTTTTTTTTTTTAAAAAAAGGATTCAAGGACCAATACCAAAGTGCAAAGACCAATATAGAAAAGTGCTGAAAATACATGGACTGATGATATTTTTAAGTAAAAATCATGAAAAAAATGATAATAAAAAAGTTGGAATATTATTTGTCATTTATTGTGCCACATGGCGTAGAATGATTATCGTTTTTGTTGTAACTTTAGACTCAAATTTACACCAATAAACATGTGGAGCAAAAGGGAAATAGTAACAAATTTCAAAGTAGCCTCTGGAAATAACAACAATGACAAACCTAGATCTAATCTAGTATCCAAGTGCAAAGCACAAGCTAATGGTCCATTAACCTGCCACTTCTTTATACAAATATCATTTCTCTTTTCCTAATCTTGGATTATAAGGTAGGGCATGTAAATAAGAAAAAATAAATTCAATTTAAAGTCGTACTGACATCTTTTTTTATATAGCATAACTATCATTTTTTAGTTACATTCAACAAATTTAAAGTAATTCAATGATATAAGTGCAATTCTTCCGTCAAGAATTCTTTTTTTTTATTTTATAGATAGACGAGATGACAAAGCCATCATAAACTCACACATACACTGTGGAGGTACCAGAGTTTGAACCCCAGTCATGACGTCCAACTTAACAATTTTGACATTTTTGTCAGTTGAGTTAGGACTTATGAGACTCTTCCGTCAAGAATTCTAGAACTTATGTCATTAATTAAATATTTATACCTAAAAATATAATAATTGCGATGTCCATCTATTTCAATAAATAGAGAGAATCTGTACTCCATTATTGTGAGGTTAGCTTAAATTTCATGCAAATTATTTCACTTTTAAATTTCTCAAGTGTTGTGATCGACCTCAAATTAAGAAGATGTCTAGATATTTTCTCAAAAAGGTGTTTAGGTTTTGGAGTTGCTAGTTCAATCGTTTACAATTCAGTTTGGTTTCGTTTTTCTTCAAAAGAAAACTTGAAACATTTTTTTTTTTAATGAACACTAGTTTAAATATTAAAATTGATCTAGCGTTTTTTTTTTGAAATCTTGAAATCGCGTTTAAATATTGGTTTTGAAGTCTCCGTGAGCTTAACTCGGTTGGTAAGGACAATGCATAATATATGCAAGGTCCGGGGTTCAATCACCGGACGCCACCAAAATAAAAAATATTGGTTTTGAAATTTCTAAAGAAAAAAAATGTGAACAATGTTTTTCATGGATTCAGCTTAAAATTGAAAATAAATATGAAAACACGATTTTTAAAGGAATTCATTTGAGTCTAATGGAGGGGATTTTTCTCTTCATTTTCGTTAATTTATTTTTTAAATGATTTTTCATGACTTCACCCTCTTCAAAGTTTAGGTTTTGTACTTTTATTACCTAACTTTTGAGCTTGTTCGTTCATTTTTGTTGTTACTTTAACTTTGCACTACGATTCTTGTAACTCATTGAATCCAATCATTATATACTCTTTATGTTGGTTATGATTTATTGTTGGTTTTAACATATTTATTTTGGCTTCTTCGGAAGATGGGAGGAGAAAACGGGAGAAGGAAGCTGTGTTACCGGTGGAGAGGGTGACGGGTAAGGGGGTTAAAAATGTGAGGGTGGGAAGTTTGGAGGAGGGGAAAAGAGGTGCGGGAGAAAAAATGTTGAATGAGAGGAAGGTTGAGGTGAGAGTTGGGGGTGAGGAGAGGAAGACGAAGGTGAGGAGGGTGGGGGAGGGAGTTGCGGCTGATGGGGGTGTGGTGGTGAAGGAAGGTGTTGGCGGTTACGTGAGGGTGAAGGTTGTAGAACAAAAGTCTTGTGTGCAGCCACTGTTATAGACTGAAACAAAGGTGCAGGGAGTCGGCAAACGAATACTTTATTGATCAGGAACGTGGTGTTAGGCGCTTTATTATGTCATATAAATCAACGGCGGAGGATCATAATTGGGGAGAAACTGGTATGGTAGCTTCGATGTTAGTTGGTGATTTGACATTGGCTTTGCAACAAAGAGTTGAGGATGCAGGGTTCCAATCGGTGGTAGTAACTCCTATGGGAGGGGATCATGTTTTCTTACATTGTACTGGTGGAGAAGACATTTGGCATGTGTTCAACAATGCTCTTAATTATTTTGGAATGTTGCTTCACAATATACATAAGTGGTCGTCGAATGATGTTTGGTACGAAAGAGGTGCTTGGCTGCGTATTTATGGCATTCCCGTACAAGCTTGGAATGATGCTTTTTTCAAGTTATGTGTTATGGATATTAGTAGATTTGTTCGTGTTGATGAATGTACAACGGATAAGGCTCGATTGGATTTTGCAAGGGTTCTAATTACAACAACTCTGTTAGAAATTGTGAATACGACGTCTGAGTTTTTTTATTGATGGCAGCAAATATATGTTAAAGACGATGGAGGAGTGGGGATGCAATTTGGGCGAGGATGCTTTTTTAACGGAGGTGGATTCTGTAACTGAGCCGGAAGCGTTACCACAATATAATAACGTTCCAGGTTTAGATGAGGTACATGGTGAGTGGGAATTGGAGGAGTTGGTGGATGATTTGCACAAGGAGTGGAATAAGCATGATGGTACAAACAAAGGGAAGCATATTTATATGGTTACTCCCATTAATGACAGCGAATTAGCATGAGACTTACAACATATTACATTTATTTCACCGGTTCTAGAACCTATATCAATCACAGAAAATATTCTTCTATTAAACAATCATCAACGTGTTGCTGATCAGCCTATACAGTGCAATCCGAAGCCAAGCAAACTGGTCCTTGGAGTCTTGACTGGCTCAGACAAATTCTAATTAAAACTGCTGGTAAAGACGTCTTGATAATTGGCAGTAAGGGTGACGACATATTCACCTTTGCAGCGTGTGAGGAACCTTCACGTCATTTACTTACACCCGAGAAGAAGTCTGATAATATCTTTAAGCATTGGACGGGGTTTGTGAAACGTGTAGCTAGAATGCCGTTAGCTGATCGAAGAGAAATTCTGAAAATATTAAAGAAGAAAGAGCGGAAACGGAAGGTGTGCACCAACAAGTCAAAGGAAACCTCTACTTCCAACTCTGAATCATCCAAGAACTCCACTCCTTCAGTCAATAATGATTGGGCAAATTGGGTGGTGCTACATGAGAAATCAAATGCGGTGAAGGAGGATGTTAACGAAATGGGCAAGGTGCTTGGGGTGAAATTCAAAGGTGATCCCAATAATAGTCTCAATTTGTTAACGAGGGGTAGGAAAGAGTGGAGGTCAGTGAGTGGTGTTGGAGGGAGTACGATTGTTGAGGAACGGGGTTAATTTTGGTGGTGTCGGTGGAGGTGGGGATGGAGAGTGGTTTCAATGAAGGTGTTATGTTACAATGAGAGGGGGTTAGGAGGTAGTGAGAAGAGTGTGGAGGTTAGGCGTTTGGTTCAAGAGAAGAGTCCTATGGTGCTTTGTGTTCAAGTAAAAAAGTTACACTCGGTTGATGATTATTGTGTTAAATCTTTTTGGTGGACGGAGACGTAAAATTCTCTTTAGGGGATATTAGCCGGTGGTGCTTGAGTTTCTTGGTTCTGTTTTGTAGTAACATTTACTATTTTTGGCAGTCTTGTGCTTTGAGTAGCATTATTTGAATGTAGATTGTTTTGGATTTTTCAGCCAAAAGTTAGATATAAAAATAGAATAAAAGAATTAAATATTAAACATAAAATTACCATTTTATGATATTATAATATGGAAGTATTTAATACTAGTTTATACAAGTTGAATTTTGGGGCGTCATTCCCACCCCTTCAAACAAAAAGTAATTGAACTCCTTAACTTTATATCCTTTTATTTCATCAAACAATCTTGTTAACTAGATACTCCTAAAAAAGAAATTTTATCAACTAGGTAGATAAGAATAAAAAAAAGAGGAAAAATATTTTTTGAGGAAAAGAGGAAAAATGTTAGTTGCACCAAAAACACACGTAGCCATTATAATAAATAAATATTATTAAACACAGATCTCTGGCCAGGAGTTCAGAAATTATAATTTTTGTTTTTATCCGGACTCAATCAATAGTATCCTTATTTATTCATTTTACTAGGTCTGCAACAACTTAACCAAATAATTTCCCTCTAAAATGCTGCATTAGGTTAGCAATAATTTAACCTAATAAATTTCATCTAAAAAAATGCATCGCACCAATTTCATTCCTATCCTCTTGCCTTTTTTTTTTTACAATATTTTGTACACTTATACCTTTTTTTGACAATATTTTGCACACTTATGCCTTTTTTTTCTTTTTTTTGACAATATTTTGTACACTTATGCCTTCTTTTTGACAATACACTTATTTAATACTAAAAAAATGCATCGCACCAATTTCATTCCTATCCTGTTGCCTTTTTTCTTTGACAATATTTTGTACACTTATTTAATACGTTTACAAACAGAATACCATAATTTCGATGCAAACTCGGCTACCCTAATTTCCATGTAAACTTGGCTATATCCTTATCCTTATTTATTAATTTTATTAGGTCTGCAACAACTTATTCTAATAATTTCCCTCTAAAATGCTGCATTAGGTTAGCAACAATTTAACCTAACAAATTCCATCTAAAATGCAGTGCACCAATTTAACCTAACAAATTCCCTCTAAAATGCAGCATTCCCTAATATTTCTCCTCACTGATGAGCTTTTCATTCCTATCATGTTGTGTCATCGTTTGTATATATCTATTGTTTCTGTAGATTTTTTTTTTTGCAAGTTGTTGTACACTTATTTAATACGTTTACAAACAAAATACCCTAATTTCCATGCAAACTTGGCTACCCTAATTTCCATGCAAACTCGACTATATATAGCAAACCCTAAACCGTGTTTCTCTCAACAAAAAGAAAACCTCTAAACCGTGGTAAATTACACAAACAACAAAAGAATCATATATTTTGATATTTTGGTTTTTGCAAATGGAAGGACGTGACCTTACAACCTCCCTCTCATACCACTGCTTTACTGGTATTCTAATTTAACATGCATTTTATCGATATGCATATTTTTTTTAGAAATGGAATATCCTTTTTGCGTTTTTTGTTTTTAGTTTGAGATGTTTACACCAATTTTGGCAGTCTTCCTTTTACACCAAAGTAGCAATGGCCATTATTTAAGAGACTCAACATCAAAATTGGAATGAAGGTAGCCAATGAATTCTATATTATGCATCTTTTTTGTTAATCGTATTCTACTTTTGTTTTTTTTTTTTTGAAAAATTTAATTGCATTCTAATTGATAACTAAATAAAACTAATCCCCTTAAATGCTAACTCTTGGAGCAGAAATGATGAGCAGGAAAGAAACAATAAGTGCAATGAAGTAGTAATTTATGTTAATTTTTCTTTTAGTTTTTTCTATTCTATTTTATTTTCTTTTTGTTTTGCTAATTTTTTTCTTTGTTTTAATTAATTTTCTTGCATTCCTTTTGTAGACAGTGCACTTTTGAAAGATGCTCACATTGGGTAACATCTATGACTAGAGAAATATGCAAGGTTAAACTTTATATTGGATTGAAAAGACATGATTTACTGATATAAGAGATACCATCAAAGACATGATGTTTGTGTAGAAATGTTATCAAAAGCCCAAAAGATAGTCAATTTGATACTTATATATAACACTCTAAAAATACAGTCAATTTAATACTTATATATGACACTTAAAAAAAAAAACCGTGCATTGCACGGGTCGAGTTCTAGTATATATAAAGTAAGGTTTTTTATGCCACGTGTCACTTCCACGTTTATTCTCAATATTTTTATTATTTTTTAGTTTTTAAAATCAATATTTTATTTCGCATAAATATCTCAACAAACTTTTGATCTTATCCACTAAATATTTTATTTAATTTTTTTATTGAATTCATAATATTTTATGCAGCGTAAATATCTCAACAAACTATATATTATACTTTCAATCCTATCCATTAAATATTCACTTCATTTTGTTAAATAATTTTTGGTTTAATGAATTAATGGCTACTTCAATTTCAACATTATTTGTTTCAATAGATGTAGTTCATTTATTTGATTTTGAATTTACAAAAATTTTTTAAAAAAAAATGAAGGAAATTATGTTTTTTTTTTTTAAACTGATTTTTTTCTCTTCGAACTTTCATCATATCCACTAATAAATTCATACTACCAAAAACTATATAGAAACAACTATCTATAAAAGCTAATGACTAGTATGATTTTTGAATGTCGAACATGCTTTTTTATTTTTTAATGTTAATTAATAGTAAAAAAATCTCTAAATTATTGAATGTCAAAATCTTTTTTATTCAAACTTGTTACAAACAGGGTCTATGAGGTTGTTCGTTATAACTTTTAAAAAAGTTTACTTTAAAAAACATTATTTCTCTTTGTTATTGTTTTTTTAAACCATGATCTAAAAAATAAAATCTAAAAACATTAATTTTTTTTTGGAAAAGATGCAAAGAGCATCAAGTCATTTCATTAAAAGAATGTCCTCGTGAGCTTAGCTCAGTTGGTATGGACAATGCATAAAAGAAGTACAAAACAGAAAAGGGGGACCAAACCACAATTTCAAAGTAAAAGATATTTAGATTATGTTTTTTATGGGAGGGGGGAGAAAATAAGTATCAAAAGATGAAAGTAATTTTGTAAAAAAAAAATCTATTTTATATAGTTGTATCAAATTAAATTAAATTGTTTTTTTTCTTCAAATAAGTGATTGTTATTCTGATAAAAAACACAAAATTGATTATACTTTTTAATAAAGTCTCTTAAAAATAATCTCTAAATTATAGAATGTCAAAATCGTTTTACTGATCTATAAAAAATAAGTCATATATATTTTTATCTCACAATGGGTCTATTTGATGCAATAGAGCAATCTCCCTATGAGTTTTTATTTTGTACGTATTTCAATGAAAAATGACAATTATTTTTGCACATGTTCACTCCCATATTAACATTTATGTTTTATTTTTAGAAAACTCATTTTTCTATCTAGTATAAACATCTCAACAAATAATCCATATATACTTTAATTTTATATAGTCCAACTTTTTTTTTTTAATAGTCCAAATAATCTCGACAATTTTTTTTTTATTCTGAAATTAGAATTTGAACTCTACTAGGGTTTGTCCGCTATTCCCAATTGCACCACCTTTGCTGCACCGTTCTCCGCCCAATTGCATCATCGTTCTGCTTGCCTGGTCATGTTTCCCTCCACCTCTGCTGTGATCCCATCCAGAAACAGTAACGCAGCTGCAACTGTTCGGACACATAATGTTTCTACTGCTCAATTTGTTGCACCTGTGCAAAATGCAAAATCGTTTTTTAAACAGGCTCTACGTGGTGCTCCGTCACTTGCTGATCCTCTCCCGTTGCCCTCGATCCATGGAGAAACGCTATCCGTATCAATTTCTACCACTACGTACTCCCGGGGGTTAGATTACTGTAAAATTAATCTCCGTGGTCGTTTGGTATTGAACAAAGGCGACAAACCGTATGCAACAAAAGATATCACCGCCAAACTACAGAAGTTATGGAAAGTCAAAGGACCATGGCATATGCTCTCCCTTGGCCGAGGTTTTTATGAATTCTTTTTCGCATCGCAAGAAGACATGCGCACGGTTTGGGCAGCTGGCACCGTAAGCTTGAAACCGGGGCTGCTCTGACTTTTCGAATGCATCAAAGACTTCAATCTGCACACCCAAAGAAAAACTCACACGCAAGTATGGATTCGGTTGTGGGAACTTCCAAAAGAGTATTAGATGGAGATGACTCTCTATGAAATTGCAGGCGTGGTGGTGACACCGTTACTGATTGATAACGTCACAAGGAATAGACTGTATGGACACTACGCACGGATACTTGTTGATCTGGACCTTTCAAAAAAGATTTTTTATGAGGTGTTGGTCGAACGGGAGGGTTTTGCTTTCCCCATTGCTATTGAATACGAGGGTCTTCCAGAATTTTGCACGCACTGCCATGGCATTGGTCACAATATTAATTTATGTCGTCAGTTACACCCCTGAAGAACGGAAACACATGATCAGCCAACAAACGTTGGAAAGAAAACTATTGATAACGGTAAACAACCGCTTCATTCGCAAAAACCAAAGCAAACTTGGGAACCGAAGTATAATCTGGAGGGCCTTGGATCCTCAAAGGCGTTTGCATCTGTAGACACCGATCAGCAGGTTGCCTCTATTCCTGAAAAGGTATTGGTGGACAAGGATGTTACTATTCCCGCACAACAGCATGTTACAAGCACAAACCCTCATGATTTGTCAGTCAAGAAATATACAGATGGCAGAATTATTGAGTTGGTATTGTTAGACAGTGATGTTACAGCTCCCGCACAGCAGCATGTCGCAAGTACATAACCTCATAATTTGGGAGACACGCAAAACACAGATGGCAAGGATATGGCAACTGAAATGACGGATAAAGATATATAGAAAGGCATAGTGCATGGCACAACACAAATGGCAATACCTCAGAATTCTCTGCATGAAGAGTTTGAAGCTACTTACACATTTGAGGCTCATGCCGATGTTACTACCAACCGCACAGACCGACTTCCTAGCACCTCAGCTCATGTGTTGGAAGAGATAGCCGCTGATGAAAACATAGACGTGGATCATCGTGGAAATGAGCAAAACTCCACTGCTGCAGCCCTCCAAATCGAAAACACTGATAACACGGCAACAACAGAGGTAAATTTACCATTTCAATCCCCAACTGTTCAGCCAGAAGCACACAACAGCAGAAACGTACATAACGATCTTGGTTTATGGGCCAAAATACACGAATATGACCAACGAATGGCTGATGAAGACTTCACGCAAGTTCTTTCAAAGTCACAGAAACAAAATCTTAAAAAGCAAGTTGTTAGCAAGCCTTATCAGACCTGTGCAAAGGGCGGTCCTCCTTCATCTTCCCAATGATTATGTTGTATTGGAATGTCCGAGGTATCGGTAACGTCGATACCAAAATTGCTTTAAAGAATTTATTTACATTTCATAGGCGTTTATTAATTTTTGTGGCGAAACCGATGATTGCTTTTGAGAGTGTTCCTCCATGGTATTGGGATAGTATTGGGCTCTCAAAATATTGTGTAAATAGTAGAGAGAATTTGCAACCTAACCTTTGGGCTCTTTTGGGCAGTGGGGTTAGTGCCACTGTGATGTTTATCTTTGATCAATGTATTGCCTTGGAAATTTCTTGTCACCAATCTATTGTTTATGTCGTCGTCGTTTATACAACTCTTCTCAATTGCATACCTACTCATTGTTCATCCCAAGTATCTGATATTTATTTGGCAGCAGTTCTTCATACAGTGCACATAATTTGGTTAGCCAGAAATGCTTTTCGTTTTCAATCTCAATTGCAGTCTATTCACTCCGCAAACGTGCGCATCCATTCTTTGATTGCAATGTCCGACAATGTTTCGACAGGTAAATGTTTACCTTCTGACTCGGCATTTCTTGAGGACTTCTCGATTTCATCTCATCATCATAAATACAAGGAAATTACGTCTCCTTGGCTGAAAGTTAATACAAATGGTTCAGTCGTTGGTGGGTTAGCGGCTTATGGGGGTCTTTTTAGGGACTCTTTAGGCACATTCCTCGGTGCCTTCTCTTGCAACATAGGTATTGCCTCAGTTTTTCATGCGGAAACACTTGCTTTTATCCTTGCTATAGACCATGCGGCACAACATGGGTGGAGGAACCTTTGGTTGGAGAGCGACTCAACTAGTGCTTTGATGATTTTTTTTGAACTCTGCCTTAGTGATGAGTCGATAAATTAGTATTTTTAATATGTTATTTGAGTTTATTATATTTAGATTTGATTTAGTTTTATTTAAATATTATTTCCTTTTTGAGCTATTTTACTTCAATTGCAAATAAATATA
>Ga0228710_1010978_pt1 | contig 11893 bp, 2 predicted proteins | sample MedpolnodulmetaG_FD_177995 | JGI IMG/M metagenome (GOLD analysis project Ga0228710, IMG submission 177995) | Root nodule microbial communities from Medicago polymorpha collected in Santa Monica, California, United States - pink nodules | ecosystem: Host-associated > Plants > Roots > Nodule...
TAATACACCCCTAACCTCTACTGGAGTTACCCTCAAAACTGAAAGGAAAAAAAAAAGGTGAAGAGATCATATAGACAATATTGCTTCTGGTTTAAAATAAACTCGCAGATGCAATACACCCCTAACCTCTACTAGAGTTAATCTCAAACATCTTCTAAATTTAGAATTGTTGACATTTGAGTAAGACGTGCAAACTTATCGTCTTACTCGAATGATCTGACAATTTTGCATTTGAGTTATGATAAACATGTACAAAAAAAAAACACCGAAAGTATAACAAAAAGTGATGATCCTTTCTCTATTCGCATCATTCTTTCTTTACTAAATATGATATTTTGAGCATTGATACTAAAAGCAATATGAGCATTAAGTAGGCATGTATTCAGTTCTCTAAGTGAAATCAACAACAATACCATTTCAAGGACTAAAGAAAAATATTCCACCTATATTGTTCTTCAATTTCATGTTGCAATATCTGTCCATGTTTTTTGCACACCAACATCACCACAGAACCCCTTAAATCACATTCCTTTTTAAGCTAATAGTTGTGACCGGGTTGTTTTCGAGGGGGAGGCAATAGTCTTACTCGATGTCATTCACTTTGCTGATATGAACAGATGTGACCGGGTTGTTTTCGAGTCTGACTCCGCTACTCTAGTGCAAACTCTATTGTATTCGGGCCATGGTGATTTAGAATTTTATGCTATTGTTTTTAATATTATTTATCAGTTATCTTTACATTCCAACTTCAAGGTGAAATTTGTTAGGAGACAAGCGAACATGGTTGCTCATACTTTAGCTAGAGGGGCTTGTTCTTGGGCTAATCACCGTATTTTTTATTCTTATTCTTCTTGTGTTGAACATTGGATGATTAATGATAGTTAAGGTCAAAAAAAATATATAAAATTAAAAGAAACAACAAACGTGCTCTTAATATATAAAACTAAAAGAAGCAAATAAATAAAAATTGACTAAACTGAATAAATTAGGAATAAATAAATTAATAAACAAATAAATTTAAATTAATTTAATAACAAATGTCTAATCTATTCAATTAATCAAGGTAATTGGCAAAGGTACCTTAATGATTATAAACTGTACGATACTACCTGTTTCCGTCGATGTGGGATTATTCCAGTGCCCCTTTTCTTTGTATTAGTTGGGTGAGGGTTATGAGAGTTTCAGATATGAAGGTTTGTATTGGCTGTAACATTTTTTTTCTTTATGAAGGCAACTAAGATTTTCCAATTCTGCTAGACACTTTAGCTGATAGTATCGGCATGTACTTTGTATCCAAAAAAAGTCATAATTTCAAAATTCTATCTAAATATTTATTCAACTGAAGAGCCAATGTTTACGTCATTATTGTCTCTTTGTATATTCACGTATTTGTTTCTATTATGAACACTCGATATATGTATTGAAGTTGGGCTACCAGCACTTTGCTAATTGATAGTTTTGTCATGTAATCTTAATTTGATTAGCTTGCAATATTAACACAGAAAAAACAAGATGTATAAGTAACACAATCTATTATTCATGAAAAAACAATTTAGTCCGAAAAAAGACACGGGAGGCATTACACCGGATATTCAAACCGTTCTTGTTTACTGACCTACAATGACAAACTATTCAACTGTTTGACAAAGACAAAAAATATGATTATTGTCAAAGAAAGACAAATCATTACAAATACCGGGGTTTGTAAAACCTAAGTAATGCTCTAGAGCAGAAAAGTATTGAGCCAACATTTCTCTGATTACATTTTTAAGGTTTTTGTTTGCATCTCAGGTTTGAAATACTTCTTGTTTTTCTCGGATTCTTTGACCAAAACAATATAGTTATGAGACCGCCTTAGGAGCCATCTCATTAAAATTTATCTTCATTCATTTGAAACATCAATTAAAATCCTCAAAAGTAATTAAATTACTAGCGTCCAAGATTACTTTTTCTTTTTAAAAGTAATTAAAATCCTCATTTGAAACTCATAAACAGTATGTTTCCTTTTAATATTGGTTTACTTTTTCTTGATATATCTTGGACAAAATTACTAAATTAAAAGGAAGATCACACATGTACTTGATATAAAAAAAAATTGAACCTGATCAAAAAGTAAAATGATACATGACCATTTTCAATATGTTGGAACAATTCAGTATTGAATTTTGATTAGTCAACACTAAAAATAATTGTGCTTGTAAAAAAAAGTTATCAATGGGAAGTCTGTATTGTGATTAATCAACACTTTCAATATGTTGCAGTATTGTTAATCACATTTTCATCCCATCACTTCTAGGCCTTTATCACTCACCATGTTCCGTCTTCCTATTATTTGCATCTTCTATTGAAAATTTCAACGCCTTTGCTATGATTCAAGAAAACTACAACTATTTAGTTAATGAATTAAATACCTTTAATACATCCAAGTAAGAAGAAGACAATCAAATACAAATGAATATATTACAATAATTTAAGATAAATAATTGTGTGTGTTATGTGTATATTTAAATATATTTTTTAAAGAAAGAATGTAAATCATACTCTTGAAATGGTGGATTCCACTTCACCAGCGCAACCTCTATCTTGAAAACTAAGAAGAAATTTGAGTTTTGTCTCATCAATTTTGAATGACGGATGACGTATTTTATTAGGATACTTTCTCTTAATATAAGAGTAGAATCACCACAAAAAAAGACTATAGGTAGAATCACATAGATAGATGGTGCAATCACCCTTAAAATTACATAGCACAACCTGATTAAAACAAATCATTCTAATTTAATGGTAAAAACATTGGTTTCGTATAACTGCATTTTTTCAAATTAAACATCACCGTTATTTATCAAATTAAAAAGGCTTAAATAAGTTTTTCGTCCCTGCAAATATAAGTCATTTTACTAATCCTTCCAATCTGCTACTGAAAAATTTAATCATTTAACTTTTGGTCATAATTAGGTTTTTTGGATGATGTGGGCTGCCATTAGTGACGTGGTGCCCATGTGGCAAGTGATGATTGAGCAAGGTGATTGACTTAAATAGGTCTTTCGTCCCTGCAAATATAGACCATTTGAATTTTCGTCCATGAAGTTACTAATCAGATGTAATTATGACCATTATTCAAATGATTAATATTTACAATGACAAGATGGAAGGATTAGTAACTTCAGGGACGAAAATTCAAATGACTTATATTTACAGGAACGAAAGACCTATTTAAACCAATTAAAAATCAACATAAAATATACAAAATAAAGGTTGAAAAGTGGTAATGGAAACCTATGGTTATCGAAGTTAGGGAATTCTTCCTCATAATACCTTCCACTTATAATTGTGCTTTTGGATTTTCAAATTGAGAACAAATCCATAGAGTACTACAACACACTAAACCTTTTAATAAAGAAATATTGGAATTAAAAAAATGCAATGGTACATATAAACACCCATTTGGATTTAGGTGACATGGAACTGCTCTATGAAGCTTGTGATTTAGAAGACATTTCATCCCATCTTCTTTGGTTTTTTGGAACGTACCTGCTCCCATTTTCTTTGGTTTTTTGTCTTGAGAAGAAAAACAATAGAACTGCACAATCCTCAATTCTTATTAGCAATTGGCAAATATAGAACTTAAATTAGCATCAAATTCTACTTCTTTTCATTTTGATTTGTATGATTGGAAAATGGATGTTGGCTTAAATAAATTTTATGGTTGTACGAATTAACAACTAAATTATACAATGTTAAAAACTCAAAGTAAGTTCATGTATTATTATCCAAAATTAGAATTTGTAAAAACTTAAAGTTAGTGATTGTGTTTGTTCATCCATTTTAAAAATTAAAACAACTTCAATTCTCTATCGTATCTTCCCAATTTTATTTTATTTTTGGATATATGTTATGTACTTTACAAAATTTAGAAGAAGTCGTAAGTTAATTGATGAGCCTATAAATGTAAGATAACATACAATTGAGAAAATCCATGAAAATTAAATAAAGAGAGTAGGTTGAGTCATGCACCCCCATAAGAGAGTAAAACTGTAAAGAATTATGCAGTTAATAAACTGCAAAAATTAAGAACCATTGTTTGGAAAACAAAAATTTACTTGACCATAAACAAATCACCAAGTTTGAGTTTGATAAAGGTTATAGTCAAAAGAGACAAATGTTAAAATCTATTGACAAAAATAAACAATTTTGATGTTAAAATGGAAAAGAAATGAAGAATTAAAGGATTCAAACCTCATAGAAATCGTTAGGAATTCTCTACACAATAGAAAAAGGGAAAGAAAATTGGATGTTATATTAAACCACTTATTATCACCACAGCCACCGAAACTCTGATCCAGCATGTGCACATTCTTTAATTAATGCGCTATTTCTACCTGAAAGATTTCATTTTTACAACCAACAAACAAAACAGATACAACTTACAAAGAACCTGAAATCAAATTAATGAATATGCATATTAGATAGACAGATATTGCATACTCTTTGTTTAGTAATTAGTGAGCAAGAACTTGGCTAAGATTAAGATCCAAATGCAGCAAAGTAGTTTCAGCACATTAATTTGCATTTTCTTTGTTGCTTTTTCAAGAATTAATAACAAAACACGTGATTAAATTTCTTGTCAACAAACCAAAAGACCTTGATATTAGAGATCTTGAAACACATGTTCATAAAGTAAGACACTATTAGCCAGCACTACCATAAAAAAAAAACTATTAGCCAGTAATTAGAAGGATATAACATTGGTTTTTAGATAAATGTATACATTAAATGTATACATACAACTATAAATCACTTTATCATCTGCTCACTTTTTGTCGAAATCAATTTAATGAAAAACGATTTTTATTACTGCAAACCCAAATATGCATTGTATGAAATAATGTCTAATTATAATCTTGTAGAATGAGGCATGTAAAGAAAAACTAATTAAAGACATTAAATAAAAAATCATGATCATGGAGGCAATTAAAATGACTCTCTAGTCGTTGTAATGACTTGCATATGTATTCTCGATATGGAGAAGTGGGGTGTCTGCAGGTTATCTATGTTTTGAAACACAATCCAAACAATTAGTATACAAATGAATCGTTTATATGTGTGTGTGAGTTTTCTTTCAGATCTGTCTCTATCCTCTATGGCAAGGGAAAGGCCTCCTTTGAGAAGGCTTATCCTTGTACACTGTACCGGTTACAATTATTCCAAAATCTCTTGTTTGTTATCCATGTGTCGGCGTTTCCAACATTTAGGTCTTCCAAAAGCTGGTTTTCTAACTCATCACCACATTGCTGAGTTGTCTTCGTTTCTTGTGATTTGGTGTCTATAGACCTTGCCGAATGAATAATGCTCACAGACTCAAACTTGTTTGCACTCAATAGGAACTATCCTTCACTTAATGAGATGAAAATGATAGACACAAAAATTTGGACTAGTGTCTCTATTTTCCTAACAATTTTCACTTAACAAGCGCGAAGATCATAATGTTTACTTCCGTTTTCCCAAATTTGCACTTCCTTGATTTGAGTTGTTACATACATGTGTTCGAAGAAGGTATTGCTCAGATTTTAAGGAGATGTTGTAAGTTTAGACATTTGAACTTAACCGAGTATTTCATTGTGAAATCACTTGGAATTAACTTTGAAATTCCTAAACTGGAGGTATTGAACCTGTCAGGATCAATCATCGACGATGAAGCACTCCATGTGATCACAAAGAGGTGTCATGGGCTTTTGCAATTGTCTCTACAAAATTGTTAAGATATCACAGAGAAGGGAGACGTGAATGTGGTAAAAAAACTGCACGCAACTCAAGGAGATCAATTTGAAACTTTTCATGAAGTGCATGCTAATAATGTTGTTGCCTAGATGGTATTTTTAAGGCCATCCTTGAGAAAGATAGCAGCTCCACCTGATTTTCCTTTGAGTGACAGAAATAGAAAGCTCTTCTCATGTCATGGATGCCTTCTTGAATGTTGAACCCCGAAATGTAAGATGCTTTTTCTTGATATTCAATTATTTGTTGCTTATGTGCATGATAATTGCTCAAGTTATTATTCACATTTAACGTATATGGATAAGATTCTTGTGTCATACTTGTTGAAGTCTTCATTGGCATCATAGGTTTTTTTTTTTAAAATTGGCTTTCACACCGGTTTCCGACCCACCAAAGATGGGCGACTAATCCGGCTCGTGTGTAGAGGCATGCGCACTAGCCAAGCGTTGTTTTCCATGGAAATCGAACCCAGTATTCTCCAGGTACGTCCTTGGAAGGAGCTCTTTGTCACTGGAGCCCAAACAACTTGGTTGACACCATAGGTTTTGTTTTGCCCACTTGCTGTAAGACACTATTCCCTGCTGTTTTTTGTTTTTTATGATATATGTAAAAGAATAATGGGTACTTATTTCTATGTCAAATGTATTATGCACTTATTATAATTTACTTGTATGCATTTTACATGAGACTAGTGTTTTCACTATTTTGTTAGTTAAGAGATGGTCTTTCATGAGTTAGTTAAAACAAAAATATGTATTTAATTAGTAATATATATCTTTTGTGAAGGATATTAGTAAATATCTTGAATATCTCCAAGATAAAAAGATGAACAAAAATTATAATACGCTAATTATAATATATGGTAGAGTTGCATGTGTTTTAATCCATACAAATTTCTTTTTTGTTCTGTGTGAAACAATATCTCCTACTTTTAGTATTTACAAAATTATATTGTAGTCGGTGCACTTAAGTCGACTTAAATTCTTGGATGATTTTTCTCATGCATGTTTAGAATGTTATAAAGAAGGGTTAAATATGGTTTTGGTCCCTCTAAATATGTTGACTTTTCGTTTTAGTCCCTCTAAAAAATTTCTTCAACTTGTAGTCCCTAAAAAATTTTGCATCTTCATTTTTGGTCTCTCCTTTAAAGTAAACTCACATGTAGAATTCATATTTTTGAATAAAATTTTGCAGAAAAATTCATAATATTATAAGACCCACTCTCGAAAAAATTAAATTTTTTTAACATAACATGAATTTAATATGAACTTTTATATTTTTTATGGTTAAAAATTCATATTTAATATGAATTAAGTATTAATTTCTATGTCTAAATTTTTGTTACTTATTTAATTTTTGAAACAAAAATTTGTATTACTTCTTTTTCATTTTATAAAATTATATATTTTTTAGAGGAACTATTTTATAACATGACTATGAATAGAAAAGGTTATTCAAAAATTTAAAAGTTGAAGAATATTTTATATGATTACAAACATAAAAGTATTAAATTAAGAAAAATAAATATTGCATTAAGACACTAGAAAATAAAAAATAAAAGGCAAATTGCATTAAGACCCTAGAAAATAAAAAATAAAAGGTAGAACTTGGAATTTTTTTTGTATAATTAATCAAAAGAAGAAGTTAGGAATAGGTATATTTCAAACAATATATTTTATTAATAAGCCACCTTAACAACTTTACTCTAAACCGATTAGGCACTTTAAAATTTATAAACAATATTATACTACACATTTTGATCGATGTGGGGCTAATATTCACCTTGAGGTAGATATATACAGCTGCAACATGATTCCACCTGCTAGAATCTGATCAAGAGAACCAAAACCAGATAGAGGTTGGTTCTATAATTAAGCAGTCATTTTACTAGTTCAATTATTTTACTGATCAAAGACAATACCAACAGTGATACACTTCTAGTTTATCACTGAAATAGTCAGCATTCTCACTCACATCAGCGTGAGTGTTCCACTTCATTCATCAAACAATAGATATTTTATAGTGTGATAGCAGTAATTTTATTTTTATATCAGTCAATTTGTATCAGCTTATCCTTATTACTTCTCTCATCCTTATATCGAAAATCCATTACTTAAATTTCAGACTACATTCAACAATCTATACATTCAATTGTATACAATTAGTCAACTCAAACTAAAAAACAAATCTCATGAATACAATGCAAGGTACATGATGTAAAAAATCTAATCAATTAATCAAAAAAACCATAATAAATTAATAAACCTGTTGAAAGATTATGTTATGAAATATGTGAACTAGGGTTGATCCCCGAAAAATGGTCATAGTTTCTTATCTTTCCACACATAATCCAAAAATCTTCTTTCTCCCACGATTTTAGTCATGGTAAGCATACTCATCTAGTTTCTAAATATATGTGGTTGTCAAGAATATACAAAGGTCATAGTATCTTCTTATTCCAAAAGAATCGATCTTCCACACATAAGTCTTTACGATCCTTCTGTTTACTTACTAAAAAGAGCTCTAACAATCAAACCCACTAAAGAACTAAAATTTCAACATTAGTTAGTTGCTTAAATTAAATTGTATTCATGAGAATAAATTTTCTAAATTGGTGGAGCTGTCAAAATTTTGATTTTTTTTTTTTTTAGGAAAAATAACTTATATCATTTAATTAAATATTAAATAAGTAATACATGTTGAAATCTCATGAAAGATACAGAAGTTAGGAAGTAATGTGGTTTCCTTGGCTAACTCATAGACAACCTCGTTTGCTTGCCTCCTAATAAACTTAACATGAGAATTTGTTAAATATGAATTGCATAATTGAATACTATTATCCATAATAGAGTCAAACGTGATGATATTTCCCCTGTCTTTGTTAAAATAATCGATCACTCTTTTCGAATTAACCTTAAAATCAACATTTGTGAGTTGTAGTTCATTAGTTCAAATCAGTTGAGCCACCCAACCTTTAATGATGATGTGTTGATTTCTATGGTGTAGGTGATATGAGTTTTGTCTAGTATTAGAGTATCAAAAGCCGTATTTTTTTTAGGGGAAATCGCCGTATGTTTTTTGTATAATCGAACTTGAGTCATTCTTCTGTATACACACAGTTAGTTTATTAATAAATATCTTATTGACTATTGTAGGTTTGGTTTTGCTACTTTTGCTTAGTCCCATTAATCATGAGTGATCCAATCTTTATTGTTGTTCAAGGTCATCCCAAAGTAGGTCCACCTTTCTTAGAACACATGCTTCCCAAAAAATTCTTAACTTTGCATAAAAACTTAATAATATTTTACATATGACTAAAAAAAATTAAAAGTTGAAGAATAATTTATATGATTACAAATATAATAGTAAATTAAGAAAATAACACTGCCGTAAGACACTTTATAAGGAAAATATAACTAAAAGCCAAAATTTAAACAAGACATTTGGCTAAATTATAAAAAGGTAATGGATTTGTGCTACATGAATGTCTGTATAAGTAATCCACAAACCTAAATATCTTTGACAATTTGAAGTCTATAAACAATATCATACTCTATCCTTTGGTCGATGTAGGACTATTTTTAGCGGTTCTTTTGTTGGTTAGTGGTATGTATGCCTTAACACAAAGTTAAGGCATGTCACATGTCATGTCATTCTCTATGTATTCCACGATGACTTCATGATCCTAACATTGCAACAACTATATAAAAACTATCAATAAAAAATCCTTGCTTGGAAGAAGTAATTATGGACGAAATAGTTTATTAAGAACGAAATTTCATCTTTAATTCCTTAATTAAATGGTTCTCGCTTACCAACCTACACAGACAAAAATTATTCAACTATTTCACAGACAAAACAAAAAATTATAGACAAAGAAAGAAAGTAAAATCTCAAAGTAATGCTCTAGTCTAGGACAAAAAACTATTGAGCCATGGACGAAAAACGGACAAAAATATTGTATCACACAAGGGTACACCCAAGGTATAACAAAAAAGTGATTTTTTTTCTCTTTCATTTTTACAGATTCAAGATTATATCAAAGTTTTGCGAATCAACACTAAAAACAATATGAACATTAAAATTGTAAATATTGATTTTGTCCATGTAAAATCCTCGACAATACCATTTTTACGTTGACTAATTTCATTGTCGACTATGTATAAAACTGGAAACTACCACGATGAATGAACATAGAAGTAATATTGTATAGATTTATTAGTTCAAAGCGATGAAATTCAGTGATCCAATCGCCACTATTAAAAGTGTAGAGTCTATGTTAGAGATAAAAATGCTATGAATATTAATTTTCACCTCCAATTATAGACTATTCTTGTGGCTTTGGTTCGATGAATATTTTGTAGTGTAATAACAGTAAAAGCTCTCACATAAATCATTCAATTTGTATCAAGTTATTATCAATCATATTGAAAATACTTATTGTTTCTCTTCTCCTTCTATCTGAAATCTATAACATGAAAAAATAAAAAATAAAAACAGAAACTATAAAATCCAGACTACATTCAACAATCTTTCCAATTCAACTGCATAAGTTGGTGCAGGAAACACCTGTAGTTCAGCCAGTTAATTAACACAACTATAAACTTCAAACTCAATTCAATTATTACACTCAAACTCGAATGTTTTTCAAAATTACAAACTTTTCAAGGCCAACGAAATTCCAAATCGAAATTCCTTTTTTGTTTTTCACACAACCAGTTGAAGCATCAAACAAACCAACAAAGGTCTGTTTAGATAAACAACTTATTTGCAACTTATAGTATAAGCGTTTATCATGATAAGCACTTATGTATAACTTTGCCTACACAATTTTTTATAGAAAAAGATAAAATAATGTTCAATTGTCCATGAAACATTGGCCTAACATAAATACAAATTTCATCCCAAAAATTTGTCTATGGTCAATTAGTTTTTCTTTTTTTGACAAGAATCATTGGTCTGTTTGTGTATTTTGAATATCTTCTAGATTAAAATTTGAAGAAAGTAATAATACTATTTTTTGTGGATGACATTAAAGTTTTATTGTGGAAAGTCCTACGTACTTATTTTATGAGTGGTCTTGGGACCCGTTCAACAGTATGGGGAGGCTCTGATAGCCTGAGACTTTCTTCTTGGGACCCGTTTGTGTGTTTTGTGATGCCGTGTTTGTATATTTTGTGAGCCGATTGTTGTTTTATGAGGTATCATGTTTCTTGCTTTTTGTGAGGTTTGTATCTTGTTAGCAATTTCGGGTTCTCCGTGTGCTTGGATTAGGTTTAGTACAATTTTATTTGACAATAAAGAAAAAACATATTTTAATTTAACGTTTCTTTGGGTCAACTATATGTAACATCGACTTTGGAAGGCGATAACTTTTCGACAAATTCATTTTGAGTAAATAGGCAATTACCCTCCTGAAATTGTAAGTTTCGTCAATTATCTTCTGAAATTAACAAAACTTCAATTACCCTCTGAAATTGCACAACATTAATCAATTTACCAATCCGTCAAATTTTTCTGTTAGTGAACATGACGTTTTGCAAATACCTCTCTCCCCCTGATGTTTTGCACTTATGTGCAAAATGCCCCTCGAACTAGAAAATTTATATTTTTTTTGATGTGTAATGAGAACTATTGCCATTCTTTTTATTTATTTGGAGGGAAATAGGATAGAAAGGTAACATAGTGATTTCCTTGATGATTGATTTAATAAATTTAATCTTAGACTACGTGAATTATTTGGGAAATGGATAACCTTTCTATTATTTTATGAAGTATGAGTTATGCTCCAAGGTTCTTGGCTTGTTTTAGTATCAAAATGAAAAAAGGTTTTGTGTCATGTTTTATACAGGAAAATTAGTTCACATCTAATTATGTACTAATCTTGTTCTTGTCTTGTGAAGGTGGTGCACACTTCTTAATTGTAGTTTTCCCAAACTCCAAAATTAATAGTTCGCTTTAATATTTAACTGTTAATTGTTTGCCTTTAAGAAAAAAATATAAATTTTTAAGTCCAAGGGGCATTTTGTACATAAGTGCAAAACTTTAGGGGGTATTTGCAAAACGTCATGTTCACTAACAGAAAAATATGACGGATGGGGTAAATTGATTAACGTTG
>Ga0228710_1010985_pt1 | contig 11886 bp, 6 predicted proteins | sample MedpolnodulmetaG_FD_177995 | JGI IMG/M metagenome (GOLD analysis project Ga0228710, IMG submission 177995) | Root nodule microbial communities from Medicago polymorpha collected in Santa Monica, California, United States - pink nodules | ecosystem: Host-associated > Plants > Roots > Nodule...
ATATTCACAATTAGGAAATATAATGCATGGTCAATTAAATCATCTTCAAATTCAATAAAATACAAAATGCTAAGTACACATAATTAAAGATGTTTTTGAGTACTGAAAATAAAGGATGACAGAGAATAATCTTGAGAAACCTTCAAGCTGCATTCCTCTTTTCCATTGCCATCGACTACTGCTCTGCTCTCTCTTGTGACCCTTGAAGTTGCATATGCCTTTTACCCTCCTGTTTCATCATCTACATTGTCTAGTAAATAAAGAAAATGCACTCTCAAAATAAGTTATCTTTCACTTACTCATACCTAATATATACTTATTTATTTATTTATATGAAACAACATCATTTTGAAAATTCATGATGACATGATATATAAATTTCCAATTTCAGCTCTTACCTTATTTTTTTCAACTTGAAAATAGTGTAGGAGGTGTGACCTATTAATTAATTTGAAATGCAAAAATAGAGAAAGGGCAAAAGAGACAGCCAACAAAGGTTTATGTTGTATTAGGCCCATTGTTTTAGATTTTTTTTTTTAAAAAAAGATTTTCCTTTGTATTTTCATTATTAGAGATTTTACATAATAAAAATCAAATTTTTTTCCTTTCAAAAAGACAAATTTTAAAAATGATTTTTATGAAAAACTATTTGAAGTAACTTTTTAAGATAAGTTATTCAAACCAATTTTTCATTTCAAGCTTTCTTTAAAAAGTTATTTGTTAAAAAAATTATAGTAAAATGATGTTACAATATAAAAACTATTTTCCCCTAATAAACTATAAGAAACTGACCGTTAATCAACGGTTGCTTACAGAAAAGGTAATCATTTCTCGACCAAAAAAAAAAGTAAACATTTATACGTTTATAAGAAAAAAGTGCTAAATATATATTCAACAGTTAAAAGAATTTGTTTTTTTTTTTTGACTAATCCAGCTCTAGCTCATGTGTAGAGACATGCACACTGGCCAAACGTTGTTTCCCTTGGGAATCGAACCCGGTATTCTCTGGGTACGTCCTTGGAAGGAGCTCCTTGCCACTAATAAGCCCAAGCAACTTGGATTGTTAAAAGAATTTGTTTTGTTAAATAAAAACAATTACAAGAATTAAATTACCCTTATGATAGATAAAATAAGTAGTTCAAAAAAGCTTATTATCTAGTCCCTGAGTTGGTAGGACAATGCATTATTATATGTCGGGGCCGGGGTTTGAACCCCGGACACCCCACTTATTCACTTGAATTCTAGCCACTAGGCTACCTGACAAAAAAAAATTATCTAACCCAACCGACACTTATTGGATAGCAGAAAATGTATGTTTACCTTCAAGATTGATGACTTCATTACGCCTCCTTTCGTGTTGGTTCTTGAATGGAAATCGATTTGATGTGAGCAATCATGTGCCAATATTCACCAGATTGGGCACGGTATTTTCTGCTCAACTCAGGACTATCTTCTATGCGCAAATGTTCAAGGGCAGTGAGGCGATGCATGTCACTTGGAAGACTAAACAGTTGAGGACAGTTAATTATGTGAAGCCTCTTAAGACGAGTCATTCTAGATAGAAACACTGGAAGCATCTTTAGATTAGGAAAAGTACTGATTGCCAAGGACTCTAAAGTCTCCTTGGCACATACAATCCATTCAGGTAATGTCACAAGCGTTGGAAAACCCACAAGATGCAAATGTTTCATCTTCAATGTTTTGATTGTACTTTCGTTGTTCAACAACAGGTTTAACTTCTCACAATTGTTAATGGACAAAGTCTGTAAGTTAGGGAAAATATATAGAGGCAAGGACTCTAGCGAACCACATGATGCAAAATACATTTCTTCAATGGAAGGGAGTTGATGTCTAAACAAAAACTTTATGTTGTCACAATAATGAAAACTCAAATCTTGAAGATGGGTCATGCTTACAAATTCATCATGTGGTAAAACAGATTGTTTTGTGGTTACAGTCAGATGGTGAAGGCTGATTAGCATCCCTAATCCTTTTGGCAAATTTTCAAGCTCCGTGCACCCACTGAGATTCAAATCATGTAACTGTAGGAGTTTGCAAATGGAATTTGGTAGTGTTCTGATTTTGCGATTGCGAGAAACATCGAGAACTCGCAGGTGCTCTAATTTAGCAATTGAATTGGGCATGGTTTTAAATGAAGAATCACTTAAATTCAAATAACGCAAATATTTGTACCTTGAAATCCACTCATTCAGAAGACTTTCGCTTTCAAGACCTAATCTTGAGATGGGAAACAATATACTTCTCACACTTCTAGACTTTGGGAACAAATTAAGGTCACGTGAATCATCTCCAACAACTGATAAATGTCTTACTTGCTGAGGTATATTCGGAATATGCGAGTCTACCACTACAAACACCTCTCCTCCAACATACAATGCAAGATCATGTATCAAATCATGTACTATGAATTGACAAAAGGAGCCATGGTCTTGTATATCCTGAATAAAGGATCTTGAATGCAACTCATCAATATATTTTCTTGCAATACTCTCGAGCTTTTCAATTCCATTAAGGGATTGAACTAATCCGTTGGCAACCCAGAGACTACACATTGTATTACTATCGAAAAGATGATCTTTGGGAAAAAGGGAAAAATAAACAAAACATTGTCTCAAATATGATGGCATTTGATCATAACTTAATTTCAGTGCAAGTAAAATATCACCTTTCTTTTGTTCTAAATTCCACATCTCAGAGTCCCTAACTAATTCCCACTTACTTATATCAAAGTTTGAGAAGAGAGAACTTGCTAATGTTCTCACGGCTAGTGGAACCCCTTGGCATTTTTTCACAATTTCTTTTCCAATCTCTACTTGATTTGGATAATTTTTTTCTTCGCCTTCCTTGAATGCCCATTTGACAAACAGAGATATACAATCCTTTGGAGAAAGACCTTTCAAAACATACGGAAAAACATCACCCATCATCGAAGCAATTGAGTTACTGCGTGTTGTCACGATAATTTTGCTTCCTGGTGCAGCAACTTTTATCAAATCTTTCAATTCAAGCCACTTTGCACGGTCATCATTCCATACGTCATCTAACACGAGTAAAAACTTTTGACCATAAAGTTTTTGTCTCAAACGACTTACTAGTTCCGCCATATCTAAGTCTTTGATGTTTTCTAATCGAGCAAGACCACTCAATGGTGCAGAAGATGAAGTAAAGTTGGAAGTGGTTTCCGAGTTGATGATATTAATGATTATCTTTCTGATGTTGAAATCATCGGAGATACACACCCACAACTTCAACTGGAAAAGTTGATCCATCCTCTTATCATTGAACACCGACTTCGCAAGTGTGGTCTTTCCCAAACCTCCGATTCCCACTATGGGAATGACACACAGACTTTTATCACCATCACCATCTCCGCGAGGATGTGGCTGCATCAAAAGATTGATAATTTGATCTTGCTCATTTTGCCTTCCTATTACATTTGAAGCATCAACATGAGGATATGTCATTTCTCTTTGTTGCACAACGAGTTCGGGATCAACATTTGTAAGATCAAACCTGGCCCTATCAGCTACCACCTTATCCAATCTATCCCTGATCTCTTTGATTTGGTGCGCCATTTTAAAACGGAAGGCAAGTGAATTAGAGGAAGAAACAAAGTGGCGTACCTTCACCTGTCTGCTTCCAGAATCTTCCACAACTTGCTTTCGCTTGTCTTGCAAGTCAAATCCATCCAATACATCTTCGGCATCATAGCATATATTTTGAATCTGCCTCAGCCATTCACGCAACCCATGCTTTTGGTCTTTCTTGCTTTCAGCATCCAACAATACACCACTGACAATTGAGAGAGTGTCTTTGAACCCTTGTAGATGTTCATGCACACCATAGGCACTAGAAGCTTCTTCATAACCATAAGATGCAAGTTTTTCTAAGAGTGAACGAGCAATATCAAAGGCAAATGATACTGCCATGGTAACTAATGAGAAAAGAGATATGAAACGATGTTGGTATTTTAAGTTTGTGGTTGTTGTTTTGGCTGTGCCTTCTTCCTATCCATACTTGTTGTTTATATAATGAAGTCAGTCAACTTTAGTAAAAGATAAGGTCTTCTTCTTGTGTATAGAACATTATTGGATGGACCAATAATTTATGGGATTGAATTTCACTCCACTTAACTAATTACAATTAACAAAAGTGTTTTGAGTAAATTATACTAATTTTATCATTTAAATCAAATCAATTAATCATTTTTTTTAAAATCGCACACAACTCTAAAACGACTATTAAAATGAGTAGGGGGAGTAACAAGTTAGAGAGACATAAGAATGTCCTCGTGAACTTAACTCAGTTGGTTTGGACAATGCATAATATATGCAAAGTCCGAGGTTCAAACCCTGACCACCACAAAAAAAGAAAAAAAGAAATAAGAATAAACATATTTAGTGTCTATATTTCGATGTTCAGTAATAAGAATAAATGGAGTTGGGATGTAAGTTTGTTGATGTGGTAGTAATTTTACCTTCAGCTCCATACTTGGTTATATAGTCTACCCAAGTCAACTGATAGTATATAGTCTACCAACTTATTTTGGTCATGGGGGGACCATTGCAATAATACTAGTTATTTTTTGTTTATTTGCAACTTAACAAGTTGTTATTGTTAGAAGAAATTAAGAACCAAATGAGTAGTTTCCGTTAAAAGAAGTAGAAGCTCACATCAGGAAAATAAGCATTAAACTATCAGCACAACAAGTTTGAAGTTCGAGATGGTTGGTGGCATTTGATTTTTGTTTGCTCTGCTTGCTTTCCTGTACTTGTTATGGAAGCTTCGTTTGGAAGAGTACACCCGTGACAAATATGAATGTAATGTGAGGATGTAAGCTAACCTGTTATTCCAAAACCAAGGTTCTATTTGGATAAGGTTACTTAGCTTATGTACATAACACATTTTTTTTTAATCGGGTATCCTTTACGTTCAACTGCAGAGATTAATCATTAAACTAGATAGAACTAGCAAAGTTCTCACATGGTTAACATTGTTGCATTCCTTATGAAAATAATTTATAACTCATGAAAATTGTTTGACTTTATTTGCAACTTGTTAAGTTGCAAATAAACAAAAAACAACTATATATACACAAGGAAAGAACAGAAACAGTGTGTTGATATTTAAGTTTGTGGTTGTAGTGGTCGTTGTGCCTTCTTCATATCCATATTTCTTTATACAGAAAAGTTAGTCAACATTAGTAAAAGAAAGAGTTTTCTTTACTCTTTTTGCTGTCTTCCACGGTTCATTATTGTTGTATACTTTATATAACATTATTGGATGGACCCATAACCAACTTTTGGTGTGTTCCACGGTTCAGAAATGAAGAACAAATGTTAAATATCATGATATTTTGAGCAATAATTATTCTGTTAAAATAATATTACTGCAAATGTGGACAAAAATAACTACTTCAGTAAGTTTAAATGACCTCTGAATCTTAGAACAGTAACTTGAAAAAAAGCACTCTGATTCAATTATAAAATAAAAAAATGACAATGGAAGCCTAATGTCTCATATTTTTAAGAATTTTTTTAGAGAGTCACAATTCTAGTGAATTTAATTCAGGTGCTACTAGATTTTGTTGGATGGCATGGCCTTCCTCAAGAAAATAAGGTGGACCTTTTTTCTTTATATTTGATGGGAAAAAAATACAATGATCTCTTCTTAGATCTCTTTGAAGTAACACTACCGGTGTATGTTTGGATTTTTTCTTTATAGAGGGTATATTTGGATATTGAAGGTGAATTCGACATGATCAGTATGGATATTGAAGGTGAATTCGACATGATCACATTGACAACATGATTTTGTGAAACTCCAAAGTATAGGTTTTGCCAAAATCAGTGTAGCACACCGTAATTTTGTCAATTCAAATATACATTTACGGAATATTACAAGCTCCGTGCATCCATTGAGTAACAAAACTTTAAAATTTAGGAGTTTGCAAATGGAATTGGGAAATCTTTTGATTTTGCAATTACCAGCAAGAATGAGAACACACAGGTGTTGTAATTTAGCAATTGAATTAAGTAGAGTCTCAAACAAAGAAGAGGAAGAAGGGAAAATAAAAATAAAAAATGACTAGTAGGATTTGGAAATATTGAGGGTGTAACTAGCAAATTCAAATAAGGAGTATTTTTTGGTCTTTTTCGTTTGATTTGATTTCAGACAAAGGGTGTAACTTGTAGTTTAGAGGGTGTAACTAGCAAAGGTCTTATATTTTTCATACTAATAAGTTAAGTGGTTTCCCAGTCTTAGCAAATATCTTGTTGTGTGGTTTTTCCAGACTGAGTTGTCTTTCAACAAAGGTATAATTAACTTGCTTAAAAAAGATAAATCTAAATCTAATGAACTTGCTTAATTATATACCTTGGCCAGTAAATAAAAGCAAATGTCACTCTCAAAAAAAGTTATCTTTTACTCATACCAAATATATACTATTTTTTATGACACTACATCTCATTCAGAAATTTCACACAATTTATTTCAAAAGCAAGTTCACACAATGCTACTGTTAAAAGAAAGAAGGGTTAAAGATTCAAATAAGGTGTAGTGTTACTTGAAGCTTTAAACCAACAAACATTACTAGTAAACAAGGTGATGAAAGTGTCAATTCATAGTTGATAGTCAGTTCTAGCTCAGTGTTTCAAAGTCATATACATCTTCATGATGACATGATAGATAAATTTCCATCTTCAGCTTAGACTTTATTTTTTTCAACTGGAAAATAGTTTAGGAGGTGTGACCTATTAATCTTGCATTGAAAACATAGAGAAGGGAAAGAGAGACAACCAACTTTATATTGTCACAAAAAAGAATACCCGAAATTTGAAGATGGGTCAAGCTTTCAAATTTATCCTGTAGCAGAACAGCTGATTGGATGACTATGAAACTGTTGTTTTAAGTTCCTAGGTTTTAGGATCCATTATTTTTTTGTTATTGTTAGGAACTCTGATATGCTCTATTTGTTGCCAGTTTTTAGGCATTTAGTTTTCAAATAGTAGTTTCTTTATGCATTATTTCAGGCTTTTCTTTGTGTATAAATATCATGGTTATCATTCAATAAAAATATGCCTTTTATGCTGTTCACATAACGTATTCTGTTTCACGTTAAACCTTTCTACATAACAGATTGGTATCAGAGAGCTATTCTTTCAAGGGATCTGTGAGATGCAGTAAAAAATCCCATCCACAATTCCTAAACCTAATTACACTATCTAAACCTGTGCAAAATGAATCTAGATGGTTCGTTTAATCCAATTTCCCTTCCAATGTTTGATGGTCAAAATTATCATATGTGGGCTATTAGAATGGAAGCCTATCTTGAAGCTAGTGATTTGTGGGAAGCTGTTGAAGAAGAGTACTATGTCCTACCCCTTCCTGACAACCCTACCATGGCTCAAATTAAAAATAACAAAGAGATGAAGCGGAGAAAATCAAAAGCAAGAGTAACCTTATTTGCAACAGTATCATCCAATGTTTTTACCAGAATAATGACACTGAAAACAGCCCATGAGATTTGGGGTTTTTTGAAGAAGGAGTATGTCGTACCCTAAATTTTGACCAATTAATATTTTTGGTCAAAATATACAATGACTCATTCACTCTAAACAATATAGTATGTGTTGTCAATCCAACTTTAATGATATACTTTATCAGGTATACTTAGTTAAATACTAAGCGACAACATCTTCACAAAGGGAAAATTAAATTCATGTGTGAATTTTTCAAACAGGTCTACTTGAACAATTTTCAAGTGACAACACCCCCACATTGAGAAAGATAGATAAATTTCTATTCAGGTCTACTTGAATGATTTTCAAGTGACAATGCCAACACAATTTTCTTTAATCAAGTAGCATTAAAATCATAAGGGATACTCATCTTATACCACAAAACGCATTTGATTCTGCCTTTATTCACATCGGTTTTTATAACTCTATTTTACTTCCAATAATATAATTAAATAATATTTCACAATTATCAAACAAAATTTCTCATATCAATGTTTTCATTGCACACTCACATCAACTTGGTTTCAGAAATACATATATACACATATCAAAATAACTTCTCACAAATTAAGACGTCCCTCAAACAAAATATATTTAAGTATGTTTCACACAAATTAAATAGACATGTCACGAAAATTTATTGTTAGAGTTTTTTTTTCAATTTATTGAAGGAAACATGTTACCATGGCCACAAATTAAATACTGTGCAATTAAATATAGATTCTACAATCTTGAACATTTGAAAAAGTCATATATACATATTCAATCATTGTACATGACATATAAATAATTGAACATGACATGATATAATGAAGATGAACTAAATACATAACAATTTAATTGATTATAAAAATAAGTGATATTAAAACTATTATGTGAAAGAAGTATCAATAGACTAATTAAACATAATATTATGCAAACATCGAATATAAGCATATACATCAGGTTCTTAACATCATCATAATAATATTCATTAATTGAAGGGAACCAACACTCAACTATTTCACAATGTTGCATATAAGTAACCAAAACTCATATCCATAGTCACCAATTAGTTCTACGATAATACATGAAGAATCTGATAAAATATTTATAATCAAATCATACTTCAACAAATTATTTTCAGAAAAATTAGGTACCAATCACTAAATTTTCTAACACCGTGTTATCAAATGCATAATCAAAATGCCCACTTAGCCATAATCACATAAAAGAAGATAAGGATGGAAAAAACCTCATTATCAAAGCATCTGTACGTAACAGCATAGCACTCCGAACCTGGCGCTAGAATTTTCCTTTTTCTTTTCACAGCTTCAATAGCGAATGGTTGCAACATTTCCAAGTTAAGCAATTTCATAGCCATCATTTTCATAGCTCTTCTAAATTTTCGCTTCAGTCATCAATATTGAATCGTGCAGATTGATTCTCAAATTACTTGTAGAAGGTCTGATCTAATTGTCCAATCACCCAAACCTTAACTCGCGGTCACAATTATAGGCTAAATTCCAAGATTGTTGTACCTGATGCGTAAACAGCAACCGCAACGCAACTTCAAATAATAACCGGCAGCCGCAACTTCAGATTCTGCAAAACAAACTAGAAAGTAAAACTGCAAAATTGAACACGTTAGTATTAACCTGAGGCGTCACGCGTCACGAGGACTGTCCTTGGGATTTATCCGCCTCAACATGCGCAAACTCTCCAGGACACAACAAGTCATTCTCCTAGTGATGGAGGTAAGAGAACAGCAAGAATCCAAATTTTCTATTTTCTGTTTTGGGGGAGTACGTGTTGTTTTTCTTGTTTTGTATCTTGTGTTACTGATAGCATGAATATATAGTCATGACCGTATTTTCCAAAGAGAAAGATAAGGATGACATGTTACTTGATGAGTTAGTGGTGGTTGCTACTTTTAAGCATGAAAGACATGTGCTGTGCATAAAATATTATGGTTGTTAGAAATGTCACATAACACTTTGACCAAGTGAGTAATTTAATCACTTAACACAAAATACTTTTGAAATAAAAATTATCTAAAAAATTACAAAACTATCAAAGCTATAGTCTTTGGGATAGAGGGAGAAGTAAGCAAAACACTGCCTCAAATAGGATGGCATTTGATCATAACTTAACTTCAGGGCAGGTAAAATATCATCTTTCTTCTGCTCTAGATTCCATAACTCAAAGTCCATTACAAATACCCACTTATTTAAATCAAGCTTTGAAAACAAGGAACTTCCTAATGTTCTCACGTCTAGCGGAACCGCTTGGCATTTTTTCACAATTTCTATTCCGATCTCCACTAGATTTGGATATTTTGTTTCTTCACCTTCCTTAAATGCCCATTTGACAAACAGAGATAAACAATCCTTTGCATAAAGACCTTTCAAAAGATACGGAGGAACATCACCCATCATCGAATTAATTGAGTTACTACGTGTAGTCACCAAAATTTTGCTTCCAGTTGCGCCAACTTTTATCAAATCTTTCAACTCAGTCCATTTTGCACGATCATCATTCCACACATAATCCAACACGAGTAAAAACTTTTGTCTGGAAATTTTATGTCTTAGACGAGTTTGTAGTTGCTCAATATCTAAGTTATGGGATTTTTTTTCTTCATTTATCTCTTAAAATCTAGTAAAGTATATGTTGGCTGGCATGGCATTGCTCAAGATAATAAGGTGGACCTTTTTCATTATAATTTACCAGAAAATACAGGAATTTCCTCTTAGATCTTTTGAAATAAAACCCACAATATATGTTTGGATTGACGGTGAATTAAATAAGATCACAATGATAATGTAGCAGTTCACTGTGATTTTCTCGATGTTACCGTCATACAATTAGACAATATTTTAAACTCAGTGCATCCATTGGTCTTTTTTGTTTAATTTGCGCTCAGAGAAAGGGTGTAACTAACCTGTAATTTAGAGGGTGAATTAGCAAAAGTGAATAATTTATTGCTCTTCTTACCGTCTCTCTCCCACCTCCTCCTTTCTTCCGCGTTATCTCCATCTCCATGTCACTTATGCCGGAGCAAGATGTTGGTGGAGTGAAGAATTCTTTGCATGAGGTTCCTCAAGCTTTTTAGAGTGTGTTTGGATTGAGAGTTTAGGAGAGGAGATTTTACTTTTCTTTTTTAAATTACGGACTATATAACATGTTTTTCTAAAATAAATGAAGTATTATATAATCATTTATCATGTTCATATGTTAACTTTAAAAAAAATCATAGTGTACGTAATTTAAAAATGAAAAGTAAACCCTCCCCTCCCTTCCCCTTCTAAACCCTCCATCCAAACACACCCTTAACGTTTTTTATGTTGAAAATGGTTCATTAATATTTTCCATAATATGATTTAAAATTCAACAGAATGTAGATTTAACAAAGGTAGTAAGTAATGTAGATTTGACAATAAGTCAAATGTGGTTTTCCAGTCTCAAGAAAGGTCACAATCTTATGGAACTAGAAGCCTTAGATCTATTAGATAATGGTGATAGATGTATATCTCGAATAGAAATGTATGAATAGAAGTATATCTATAATAGCAATGTATGAAAAAGTTGCTAGTGGGATGTTTGGATGTTGATGGGAGCTTTTTGAAGCTTCCATCGATAAGTTATTTGGTGACTTGAAGATTAACAATTTGAATCCTGATTTTGATGTGTATCTTCCTAACAACAGGTTTAGAAAGTCTTCTCCTAGTGATCCACATTTTCTGCTGCATTTGTCTAGGTATGTATTAAATCTCTGATCATATCGGCATGATTACTTTAGATTCAAACATTTTATTGTTCTTGAGTAATTATTAGGCATTTTGGAGTAATACCTTAAATTTCTTTTCATTAAGAGTGATATTGAAAATTTGCCTGCTCACTGAAGGAAGGGTAAGTTTCTTTTCCTTTGACACGTGGAACTTCCTGTTCTACTTTGAACTTTTGATGCCAATCCTGTATTTGCATTCTGGGATGACATGAAAAGGAAGCTAAAGATTGTAATGATAGAAAAGCTTGTAAAATCCAATTATATGCAAGAAAGCTTCAGAAGGTGGTTTAAACCTTGACTGCAATAGGACTTGGTGATCAACCGGCGCTTCAACATTTGATTCCTACATATGTTGTTCAACCGGCGCTTCAGAAGGTGGTTTAAACCTTTAAATGATTTTACTTAAAGACACATTAAGGATCAATATATTAAATTATTAAAATATTCAAAATAGGTAGAAATTGCAATAAAAAGTTGCAGCGATTTTAGTTGAAACTTCTAAACTGTAAGTTTGTATTTTAAAACCCAGCAAAGTGCTGAGACTAAACTGTTTGAACCCTCTATTTTTTACATTGT
>Ga0228710_1010994_pt1 | contig 11879 bp, 9 predicted proteins | sample MedpolnodulmetaG_FD_177995 | JGI IMG/M metagenome (GOLD analysis project Ga0228710, IMG submission 177995) | Root nodule microbial communities from Medicago polymorpha collected in Santa Monica, California, United States - pink nodules | ecosystem: Host-associated > Plants > Roots > Nodule...
ATGAAGTTACAACCATTCCAGCCATACATTCAATACATAAAATCTGAACAAAACAGTTTTGCAGATACATTAACAAGAGAATGGAGCAAGCCATAAAACTTCTTCAAAACAACATCAAGCAGAAGGACGAGCAGCTAGTTGCCTTAGAAGCTAGAAGGAAAAAGGTCTCTGACGAGAGGGGGACATGATAATCACACTAAAAAGCTTACAAAGCATGGTAACAAATTCAGATGAAGTTCCTAAAGATGACGAAAACTGAGACTTGCTAGGTCAAGATTCTGGAAAATACAACTACTATGTAAAGTACACAGCACCAAAAGAATAAAAAATCCCCATTGAGTCAATAGCACCTAGTGGTTGGAGTTCAACAACTGAAGATCAGAAGTCAAAATCTTCAGCACCAACTTCAGAAACAACCTCAAACAGCAAAAAATCCTGGGCTGAAGAAGTCGAAGAAGATGAAGCAAGAAAAAATGGTTCAACCATCCAAATAAGCGATCTCGTAGACAATGAAATGGGAAAGTTTGAAGCATATGTCATTTTCGACGGTCCAATGAAGGGCATCTACAGAAAATGGGCAATTGTGAAACAACATATCATCGGCAATAATGTACGCCACAAAGGCTACAAAACGATGAAAGAAGCTGAACAAGCACTTTACGGTTCATACAAAGAGGTTACAACAGCAAAAAACCTCCAAAGATCTCCAACAATGGAGTCTAAAAAGAAGATGTCAATTGACAAAATCCGTCAACTCGAACATCAAAAGAATTTCCAAATAACTGATCCAACTTATATGGAGTTTAGTCTCAAATGGAAATGGATAAACAACTATGTAGAAGAATTCACCACTGAATGCTTCTACCCGATTAGCAGATTTGGTTGTACCAAAGCAGTCATATTACCGAGAATAGACAGCACCACATGTCTATCTTTCTTTCATAATGGTTTAATTCACACCATATATCTGGAAGAACAACCAGGAAAAACATTTGGAGAACTCAAGTTCCTTCCAAACGAGTTACAAAATTTGGCACAAAAGTTCAACAATTTGTTCGTCAAAGAAAAAGAGATCTTTCTTCAGATCGACTCTACATATCCTTGGTATGATGAAATCACCTCGGGTCTTATCTCAAAACCATTGTATCTAATCAAGATTGGAATCTCAAACAAAAAGTATCAAGTCATGAGTAGAGAAAGCACTGAATGGAAACCAGCTGTATATGTCAATCAAATGAAAAACATGCATCAAAAGATTTCTAGATTAACACAACAGATAAACTACATAGTAGTCTATGAAGACGCCTCAATAGTCGTATACAGCGACTCCAGAAAACCAGCAAAAGACAAGGATGTCAAAGCGATAAAAGATTTTGAAGAAAAAATAGATCAGTTAAAAAATGATCATGAAAAATTACCACGAGCCATACAGGAAGAATGATGTAGGTATTTTGGTACATATTTCAAAGGACATGTGTGAAAAAACTGTCCAAAGAAAATGTCGGCATAAAACAACAATGAAGAATCAATCATTAAGCCACGCGTCATGTAATAGACCAAAGTGTACAGTGGTACCTTATCACATCTGAGTCAGATTGGGACTACTTAGGAGATAATTATGTACATTATTGTGTGTCTTTTTCTTTACGTGTTTATCTTTATTAGTTGTCGAGAAAGGGACATGTGAACAATTTGTGAGCCCTTTTTCACTATAAATAAGAGCCTCGATGCTCATTTGTAATCAACGAATATAAAAGTTCAATACTACTAAGTATTTTGTTCCTATAAAAACTTGTTTTTATAGAAGTAGCTCTTGAGATAAGACTCTGGAGGAGCTAGATCCTTGAGGTAATACTCTTAAGGGATCACCCAAATCAAAATATAATCATTCAGAAGATTATATCTAATTACAACAAAACCAAAAATATCAAATCTCAAAGAAGAACCAATCAGGTATGAATATATCTTTATTAAATTCAAATCTTACTTTTCAATATCATATTATTGGCATGATAAACATTATAGAATATGACTGAGGTTTCATACTTTGAAGGAGCATCTAGCTATTTTGGTGATGGCATGATAGATAATAAGATAGAAAAAGCTGATTTATCTTTAACTGCGGAAGAAAACTTCAAAAGAAAGTTTAATAAATTCAAAGAATTTTTCTCATGAAAAAATATTTTGAAATTTGGAATAATGACCGGAGAAGAAGCAATTCCTATTGAAACTAGTCAAGGAATTATAGTCATATCTACCATAGATAGGACTCAAATTGAAAAAAGAATTGGGAAATTTTCTGAAAAAGAAAAAAGTAAAATTGGTTATATTCATATATCAACCATTCAAATTTTAATCAAAAGTACTTTTATGAAAGGTATTGAATATTGATTCACCTATAGAAATAGCCCTAGAAGACTCTAGGATTTTAGACAAAAGACAAGCAACAATTGCACAAGGAAAGTATAATTTAAAATATGGAAAAATTAAATTTGATATAAATTTACAAATGGGATTATCCCTAAAAGATAAAGATCTTGGTAGAATTACAATTCATTATAAGTTGGAAAACTCAAATTTTATGAAAAAGGGTAATCATCATTTTACAATCTGTTATAGAATTAATTATGCTTTGAGTAATTCACACCATAGCATAGAATTTATAGGAAAAAATACAATTCATATTGATGAATTATTTACACCTTTAGTTACCCTAAAGTCACCTATATTTAGAAATTTAGTAAGAAATAGCTTTTCTTTTATAGAAGTTGAGAAAGATCTATTTGAAGAAACAGAAAAACCACTCTTCAAGAGTCAAAGCCTTAGAGTAACACCACCCAAAACATATTTTGAAATCTTAGAATAAAAAGAGCTAAGTAAATTACAAAGCTCAGTAGCAAGGTTGTCTCTACAGCTCGAAAAACTAGACAAAAGAATTTAAATTTGTTTATGAAAAAAGTCTTCCGTACTCTGCTCAAACTTTAAATTTGTCTATGAAAAAAGTCTTTCATACTCTGCTCAAACTCTGGTATCAAAGCAAACCTCGATCTTAGTAAAAAATATTAAAAAATAAATAAATATATAAATAATAAAAAAAAATTATTTATGACATCAGTTATACTTATATTCTTAACCGACTTAAAAGGTTGTGGGTACAGATACCCATCTTTGTCACATGGGTACACAAGCTGTCACCAACTTTCTTTATAACCAATCTCCATAATTTTTATGATTTTAACTTTAAAATTTCATTCTATCAAAAAAAACTTTAAAAATTTATATTTTTTTAAAAAAATTTATATATAATTTATTATAAAATATATATATATATATATATATATATATATATATATATATAATATTCTAAGTTTTTGATTAAAATTATTTTGATTTTGATTATAAGTAAAGTATAGATATTTTGCACTTTCATATTTTATTTTTAGCGAAAGTGCTGGAGGAAAATGTCTAAGACTCTACCAATGGTAAATGAAAAGTCAAAACTCTAATCAGAATGCATAAGTCATGAAGATAAACTCTGATCTGAAGGCAAGCTCTAAAGGATGAAGTCAACGGTCAACACTCTGGAGATTATCGGGCCAGTTTTGTCTTCTTTTGATAGAACGTCGATTTCGAAGTTATGTGGTATGTTTTGTCCTTGTTGATTCAAATGAAGACATGTTGCAGAAACAGACAAAGCTCTTACAAGCCAAAGTGGAGGCAACAGATCATTCTAAAAGAAGCAAAGAAATCCTGAAGTACTATTTAATGGAATTATCCTTTAGAGGCAAAGATTTCAAACATAAAGAAAGCCTGTGATACACGGCTTGACTCAATTCTCCTATAAAATGACCCTGAGCATTTGAAGAATCAAGAGAACTACGCGCCTCATAACTATGCCAAAACTCTGTGATGACCAAAATCTAGAAACTGTGTTCTTTTTTTGCAGCCGGTACGGCGTTTTCGTGTGATTTTCCTTCCCACCGTTAAATCGGGCAAAAACGGTATCGTTGCTTGCCTATACTATTTTGTAACGGCCGTTTTCGCGGTAACGCCCCGTTTTTTAAAACCTTGATCACGCTTCTTATTTTCATGGCTAGCAATCAATTTAATCTGATTGCTCTGATTGGGAGATAAATTAATTGCTCTGATTGCTGTTGTATTAGGACTTTTCGTTTCAAGGCACTTCCCTGTTATGATACATTTTCAAAGAGAGTGACTGCTCTTTTTATATTGTGCAACTCATCCAGAAATATAATTTGAAATGAATTTATTTTAGCCCAAATTACGCATAAAGAGAAGGTTTTAAATGAGCCAAAAGTATACTTCCTGAGAAATTCCATCAGAAAAATACTTTTGAAGGGGAAATTATTCTATCAAAAAACCAGAATGAGGTTTCTAAGAGCACAAGGGGATGGAAAAGAAGCTCCCTGCAAATTTTGTTTTCCAACATACAACTATTGATGGCTCAAACATTTTTATATAATTTCTAGCATTGTCCATATATCCATAACCTCAAACATTTCTTTGTGTGCTATCTGCCACATGTTTCTGTAATACTGACATTATTGATGGAACAGCCATTTTGATATTCTTCAGGCAACTTTGAATTCAACATATTCTTCATCAGGATGAATGCAGGTTTACTGGGAGCAAGTAACACACCTTCACTGTTCAGCATAGAAATTACTGCAGCCATAGTGGGCCTATCTACAGCAATTTCTTGTACACACAATAGTCCTATGTGTATGTACCTTAAAATGTAACTATGATGACTAGGATCATATATTCCTTGATCTATTAGAGATAAAATATTGTCTTCCCTCCATTGTATCCATACCTAAATGAGATCAAAGAAAAAAGGAAAGAAATAATCAAACATTTGAATGGTGTGTCAACAAAAAAAAAAAAACAGGCAATAATCGAGCTAAAAATGGTATGTTGAGGCTTACATATCCTAAAAGGCTCAGATTATGCTCATCGTCATAAAAACTTGAGTTTCTTCTTCCGATAACAATCTCTAGTAGCAATACACCAAAGCTAAAAACATCTGATTTCTCTGAAAACAATCCTTGCATTGCATATTCAGGAGACATGTAGCCACTACATTAAAATGTAAAAAAATTAATCAAGTTGCAAAATAATACTTGACAATTATTACTACTAATATATTGGATAAGAAAAGCAATCTTACTAAGTTCCGACAATCCTTCTAGTATTGGCCTGATCTTCACCTCCTCCAAAGATTCTAGCCAGACCAAAGTCTGATATTTTTGGATTCAACTCCTCATCTAACAAGACATTACTTGCCTTCAAATCTCTATGAATAATTCTTAGCCTAGAATCTCTATGAAGATATAGCAACCCTCGAGCAATTCCTTCTATAATGCTATACCGTGTCCTCCAATCCAGGAGTTTGTTTTTTGATGGATCTAAAAGATAAGGGTAGCGTTATATTATTTAGAATAGATTAACAAAATATAAAGGGATGCCATTAAAATTACTCTATTAGCATGCTTCCAGAAAAACTAAAATAAAGAGAAGCATGAAAGTAGGGAATATTATATATGAAAATGCTAAAGGGGGATTAAAAAAACTAACCAAAGATGAATGCATCCAAACTTTTGTTTGGCATGTACTCATACATCAACATCTTTTCATCACCTTCAACACAGCAGCCAATAAGTCTTACAAGGTTGCGGTGTTGAAGCTTACAAATTACCACTACTTCGTTCATGAATTCCTCCAACCCTTGTCCAGATGCTCTAGAAAGTCTTTTAACTGCAATTTCTCGACCATCTAGCAGTTTCCCCTTAAAGAAAATATTATGTGAAAACAACTATACACAATGGTTTTAAATATTATAACTTTGTTTCATGTAAGGTACCTTGTATACGGGACCAAAACCACCTTGTCCAAGTTTGTTTGACAGGTCAAAGTTGTTTGTGGCAGTTGCAACATTTTGAAAATCAAATTTTAATAGCTCTTGTAGTTTATCTTGGGACATATCTCCAATTATGTTGTCACTAGAATTAGCTGCAGTGGAAAGCGTAACTTGAGCTTAGTTCCTCATCAATAGAAGGTAAATTTTATGACTAAAGTTGAATATAGGAAAATAGTAAGTTACCTGGGTGGTTTGATGTCCATCTCCACGTGATATATGCACAAATGACAATAATAAGAGTTGCAATTATCACTGTACTTGCGATGAAGAGTGTCTTGTTTCTCCATGTATCTGTGTATATGAAAAATTCAAAATATGAGAAATTCAGGTCAGTTCTTAACTCCTAAAGCAGAGTCAAGTCAATGACCTGTATATGTTTCAAATGCTTTTACAAACAATAGAATACCAAGTTCTAAATAGGACACGCGAACATATAGGTCAAGTCCTCCACTTTGGAATTGTTGTATGTCAAGTAGATTGCTGGTCCAAGACATACAGCCAATCCCAGAATCATGAGAATACGCAACACAAGAGCAATTCTCCAAACATAAGACTCTGCATCTGTCAGGTGTCCCTTCTAAACCTTCAGCAAAATCTGGAACTTTAACCATCTGTAGTTTCAAAAACCCGTCTTCCTTTCTACTTGTGGTTTTATTGCTGATCCTTTTACACTGCAATGGTTTCCGCCTAACACACCCGCCAGTCCAGTTGTTTCTATTCCATTCCTGTATGTTCACCGGATCAAACCCTTTCAAACAGCTGCAAATTGGCGTGCTCAATGAATTACAGTTTGTAAATGCCCCACACAGACCATAAACATCACACTCTGAGTATTGGCTTTTCCATGCCACTATCATATCTTTCTTCTGATCATCCCACCATATTTCTTCCAATATTCCTTGTGAATTCAGGTTATAGATCATTAGTTCCTTGTCATTTGGTATCGTATAAAATATAACAATATTTCCTTCTCCATCATCTCCACCTTGAAAAGTATTACGATATGAAAGTTTCATTATTTCTATCCCTGTAAAAAACTTAGCATTCCAAGGACCACTGCGCCAACATGGCCGACTTTCATTCCAAATAAACACTTCCAATATATTTTGGCGTTCAATGCTATTACAAGAGAAGTTGCCAACAGAGGGGTTAGAAGGGCTTTTCCATGACGTGAGTTTTGTACTCTTACCGGTTTTTTTGTTGACTGAAAGTTTCATGCCTGGAAGGAATGTATCTGAAGGCTGCTGAAAACTCTGCCATAAGTTTTTTCCAGTTGTGCTTTCCAGAAGCACAAGGTTACCGAAGTCAGACATTCGGGAAGTGGTATTGGATACTATGTTGGAAACATTTGATGACCAGATGACTCGTTTCTGTCCATTTAATACCACAAGATTTCCATCTTCAGATATCGTGACAATCCCATTAGAGTTATTCAGTGGTTGGTTTCTGTTTGCAACCCATATGATTGTAGATTGAGACTTCCACCAAATTCCAACGTAGCGGTTTGTAGAATTTTTAGGGCTAAAGAATCCAAAGGTGAAGTTACCGTCTTTGGAGATTAGAGTTTCAGGATCTTTGATAAATTGAGATGATGTGATGGTGTCTATACCAACACTAACATGTAGCAAATAGCAACACAAAATGAATAAAACAAAAAACAGATTTGCAAAGTAGCTGAAATCCATAAGGGAGATTATTGGTATATGATCAAAAGTTGCACAGTAGCTGAAAGTAATTTCTGCATTCCTATTTATTTTGAGATTAGATTTGTTAAAAGGTCAATAGCAGAAGGCATTTAGCAATCAACATCATAGCTAAAAATAGACATATTCACTCCAATTAAGGGGTTAAGTTAGCAGGCCATGGTTTCAGAGTGCAAGCACGTTCAATATTCAATACCAGCATAAACTAAAACTTATAGTTTGACCAAATAAAAAAAAACATAGGAAATAAGTCAATTAGTATATTCTCTTCTTACTACAGATTCAATCAACTTCACAAACAGACAAAGAGTACCATCACAAAGCACAACATTGACATTTGACAGTGTAACATACCTTCAACCACAAATTTGAGGAAAAACATTGTGTGGAAATTCTCCATCTAAGAATCAATTGTCTCTTGAGTATTTTATCACATAATGACCAAATACTCGCCTGTAAAAAAATAAAATAACCGTGACTTTGGTGAACCTATGAAGCACGGACACTCCTCGGATTAGGTGTGTCCCGTGTCGGACACGTGTCGTGTCGACACTGACATGACAACGATATTTATAATTACACTGAATTATGTGATTTTTTTCAAATTATTAGCAGGGTCGGCGTGTCAGTCTACGTGTCGTGTCCGGTTTCCGTGTCCATATCCGTGCTTTATAGTGGTGAACGCGCTGCAGAACAAATTATATGATAATCGAGATTTGAGTGAATAATTCTCACATGTGTTATATTGAACCAATGACACTTATATTAAGAATTAGGATGACTGAATTGAATTCAATCATAAGTTGCAAAAAATATTATGAGTGAGATTAGATTGCTTCAAATAACCTCCTAAACTATGGTTTGAAAATGTTTATAGACAGTTTTACCTTGTGAAAATTTCCCTACTTTTCTTCAATGAGCCTTACAAACCATTTACTGTCCTTCCTTGACAGCATCTTTCGATTGATAAACACAATTACAACGGTATAACAAGGGACTGTTTCAATTGTCTTATTTGAGCTTATCTACTCGCATAAGTTTCTTGAGACTGTTTGGGATAACTTACAACAACAGCTTATGACAATTTTCATAAGTTTTTTTCAACTTATTTTCATAAATTTTCCAATACAACTTACTAAAACAACTTATAGCATTTACAAAAGCAATTTAACGTTATTTTATCTTTTGCTGTAAAAATATAGCTTATGCATAAGTGCTTACCATGACAAGTGTTTGTGCGATAAGCTACAAATGAGTGGTTTATCCAAACATGCTCTTATCTACTAGCATAACAATGTGTTTGAGGAATATATTTTTTATGATTTTGACTTTAAAAATTCATATTTAAATTTGGAGATTTAAAATAAATTAATTAGTTATTTCGTTCTCATTAATTTTAAAAAATTATCCTTTGTTAATGATATGTGAAACATAAATTAAAAAATGAGTCTTGTTAATTGGTGCCCGTGGCACTAATTAATAAAACAAAAAAAGAAATATTTGCATTGAAAACATAATACTTTACACTTTTTTAACTTTAACTAGTTTCAATATCCTTATATTATATTTGGTTTTCTTAAAAAACCAAATAATTTGGGACTAGTTAACATTTTTCTTAAAAAATTGAAAGAAGTGTGAGTAATAATAAATAGTTGAGGATATAGTAGAAAAACTAGCATTTAATGTTTCATTGGTATTGTAAACCGACTCATAATTTGGGACCAGTTTTTTACCAAAGCGATTATAATTTGGGACGAAGAGAGTAAAATTAAAAGAATGTCGAGAAACTGCATTTGTGGATAATTAGTGGAAAATAAAATACAACTTATTCGGATTGTGACTAGTTGCAACACTTAAGTTGGAAACAGGTTAGTCTCTAACATTAATTTGACAGTATCAATCAGGGATCAGATTGATACATAATATAATTAATTCATGGATCGATTTGATAGTGAGTGACATAATTCATGAAACAACTTGTAGTGACTTTCGTTTAAAAAAAAAATCCAAAAAAATAAATATTTTTTTTATCAAATTTGTCCTTGTACACATAGAAGATGGCTAATTCAAGGACGTATTGGCTATTTCAAAAAACTTGAGGATGAAAATAACCAATGCGTACAAATTTAAATACGAAATAGCCTATTCACTCATTTAGAATATTTATGCAAAAATTCATTCAAAAATTTGAAGAGTTGACGAATAAATTTTGTAGGACTAAAAGAATAAGAAATTTTTAATAAAAATTAAAACAAAAAGTTTGAATATTTATACATACGAAAAATATATTTAATCCTACAAACATATAAAGTCAGCGTTCAGACATTTGTGCTAGTTTGTTTGCTCTTTTTATTTCGGCAGAAAATTGTTTCGATTTTGATTAAAATTACTAGTATAGATATTTTGCACTTTCATATTGTACAAATTATACTTATATTTTACAATGACAACAACAACATTGCAAATATAATAAATTCTTATCTTTTTTGAATGACATCAATAATATATTAAATATCATATAAATTCTTCTCTTTTTTAATGACAACAAAATATAGCATTTTTTTTATGCAAAATTGTGTCAGAATTAAGAGCATAATTAGAAGTGATAAAGTCCCCAAAACCATGTATTCCATTTATACCTTTAAACAAATTTTCCTATAAGAATGTTATATGGTTTTTTTTAGAAAGATGCTTATACCATTTCATAAATAGTAAAGTATCAATACACAAGGGTATTTCAAAATAAGTCGTGGGAGTAGCGGATAATGTGGTTGCCCTGCAAGGGCGTGAGCAACCGTATTCGCTTATCTCCTATTAAACTCCACCCGAGAGTTTGTGAAGTGAGACGCAAAAATATTCCTTGAAGCAAAGTAAGATAATATTGCCAAACTATATGTAGTTATTTTGGAGTCGAGCACGAAGTGCATGCAATCAAACTCCATACCACTAAGTCATTCTAAAGCATGGAATAATCCTAATGCTTCACCGACGTCCACAGAACGCAAACAAGTAAAGCACATAGGTCTAGCCAAAACAAAAGCACAGTCTTCGTCGTGTAAGCACATGCCACTACATGTACAGTTCAACGTACTGACCTGAAAAAGCGGCATCAATGTTGCACTGGAGGCACCTGAGCTAAGGGCGTTGCTACGAAGATGAGCAAGGATAGATATCGAACCACTAGCTTGAAGGTCAGCCGCTACTGGTGTCGAGGGCTGAGCAAAAGAATCTGCCAAGAGTTGAGGTGTTGTGCTAAAATTTTATTCCCTTTATATTCGCTAGACTAATTTTTTTATTTTTCGATGAAGCTTTAGACGTCAAATGCTGAACCAGATTATGATGACCTCTTTGTGTGCTATCTGCCACTGATGTCTGTAATACTGACATTATTGATGGAGCAGCCATTTTGACATTCTTCAGGCAACTTTGAATTTGACATACTCTCCCTCAGGATGAATGCAGGTTTACTAGGAGGAGGAAGTAATGAAGTTTCACTGTTAAGCATAGAAATTACTGCAGCCATATTGGGCCTATCTATGGCAAGTTCTTGTGCACACAGTAGCCCTATATGTATGCACCTTGAAATATAATTATGATGACTATGATCATATATTTCTTGATCTATTAGAGACAAAATATTGTCTTCACTCCATTGTGTCCATACCTGAATGAGATAAAAGAAAAAAGGAAAGAAATAACCAGACATTTGAATAATGTGTCAACAAAAGAAGAAAAACAGTCAATAATTGAGCTAAAAATGGTTTGTTGAGGCTTACATATCCTAAAAGGCTCAGATTATGCTCATCGTCATAAAAACTTGAGTTTCTTCTCCCGATGACAATCTCTACTAGCAATACACCAAAGCTAAAAACATCTGACTTCTCCGAAAATAATCCTTGCATTGCATATTCAGGAGACATGTAACCACTACAATAAAATGTACAAAATTAATCAAGTTGCAAAATGATAATTGACATACCACACTACATTAAAATGTAAAAAATTAATCAAGTTGCAAAATAATACTTGACAATTATTACTACTAATATATTGGATAAGAAAGGCAATCTTACTAAGTTCCGACAATCCTTCTAGTATTGGCCTGATATTCACCTCCTCCAAAGATTCTAGCCATACCAAAGTCTGATATTTTTGGATTCAACTCCTCATCTAACAGGACATTACTTGCCTTCAAATCTCTATGAATAATTCTTAGCCTAGAATCTCTGTGAAGA
>Ga0228710_1010995_pt1 | contig 11879 bp, 6 predicted proteins | sample MedpolnodulmetaG_FD_177995 | JGI IMG/M metagenome (GOLD analysis project Ga0228710, IMG submission 177995) | Root nodule microbial communities from Medicago polymorpha collected in Santa Monica, California, United States - pink nodules | ecosystem: Host-associated > Plants > Roots > Nodule...
TATTTTTTTTGATTTACCCCCTGTAAAATATTTTTGTTTTCATTTACCCCCTAATAGGCCAAACAAAAACGAAAATTTTTTGAACAATAAAATAAAATTGGTTTTTGTTTGGCCTATTAGGGGGTAAATCAAAACAAAAATATTTTACAGGGGGTAAATCAAAAAAAATATTTTACAGGGGGGAAAACCAAAAATGACTTATATTACAGGGGGTAAAGACCTATTAACCCTAATAATAATAATAATAAAAATTTATAACGACTAGAGAGAGAGAGCTTACTCTCTTTCTTCTTTGAGGGTTAGATGCCTCCCTTTCCGCTGCTGCCTTCTTATCCTCCTCTGTTTCATCACCAAAGAGGTCAGGATCATCATCTTCAGCAGCAGGTGCAGCCTGACAAAAATAAATTCCAATGATTAAATTAGTTAGTAGTTCCTTCAGTGACTTCAATACAACTGTAACAAGAATTAACTTAAACTATATTTATTATTTTTAAATAATTTTATTTGATTTTTTTTTTTGGTACAAATTTTATTTGATTTATAATTATTACTCCACTTTCCATGCAATTTCCAATGTATACTTTGAGCTTGCGGATACCAAAAACAGCAGCTTCTCTTAATCATTGTTTTTTTCTTCATCGCTTATATATGCTTTATGGCTACTAGAATATGTTCATTGTTATTTTTATCTTAACATTGAGATTTGTTTGCTGAAGTTGGCTTATTAATTTCTGCTGCTTTGGTAGAATGCTTGTGCAACCTGAAAATTTATGTATCTAGAAGTCACTATTCTCTTTTTCTATGTTATGTTTTCTTATTGTGATTTCGTTGCTTTTTATTACTATTGCTTCTAACATTCTTTCTTCATCAACACATTCATTCTTATTGTGATAAACTACGCAGCTTCTTCAACCTCAACATCGGATAATGGAATTTTTTTTTTGCCATTTCAACTGATTTTTTCTTTTTCGTTTTTTTGTTTATTGGGTGACGGTAGGTTCAAATTTCAATCCATCTTTTTTGTGTTTTTATTTTTGCAAGAATTTGATGCTGGTGTGAGCCTGTTGCAACGAGTTAGTACTAAGTTTTTTGTTAGATCTTATGAGGAAGATACGTCTCAATTAATCATAAGTATCACCACCATGGATTCATTGATTGTCTCTTTTGTGATTTATGTGTTTTTTACTCAAAATCCTAATTAAAAAAGGTTTTAAATTGTTGTTATTGTGTCTAGTAAGACACAACTAGGGTGATATGTGGTACAAAATAAAGAGGAAGAAGAGGTTACTTGCGATGCAAGTACCTTGAGCAAACCCTAACAAACTTTACTGTGCCAACTGTAATTCTGTTGTGACAGTTAGAGGAGTTGTGTTACTGTGTAGTTAATTAGTGTATGATAGATATAATATACTCTCATTGGCTTATAAATAGGTGCTTACACATTGTAACTCACTCATTCAATTCAATAATGATATGTCTCCTTTCTATTCACCTTATTTCTCTCTCATTTTGAGTTTCTTATTAATGTGTAAATACAAATGTTTTAAATTGTGGTTATAGTGTGTGTTATTGATTCTCTCCAAATGCTATTTCTTCAAACCTTTATACTCTGATTTTTGTTTTTCATCTTCTTATAGTGATTGGATTGTATACATAGGTAGGCAAAAAGACAAAGCCTTTTTTCATTCTTTTAATAAAGGTTCTACTTTTGAGTTGTAATTTGCATCTTATTTGAAACAACATAATTTAACGGTTGTTGGTTGTTGCTAAGGATGAAAGGAAAAATGGAAGAGAAAAGGAACACATCATATTGTTGAGATTTACTAAAAAGAAGAGTTGTGCTCACATCAGAAGTGTACATCGGTGAGACAGTGGACAAAGAATCTATTCTCTTATTTTTATTATGAAATTGATTGTATTTTTTTATATTTGGTGTGATACTTTGAAATTTAATTTGATTTGTTTGTTGTTATAAATGATGGGATGGCCCAAGGTTCAATATTAAAATTGTTGGAGGATCAATTGGTTTTTCTTTTTATTTTGTTTGACAAGTACATATAGTGCAATTTCTTTCCAAAACAATTGTACATGCGAATCGATTTGCGTTTTGGCAGCGTTAGAGGATAGATTCAGTAGCTGTGGGAGAATCAGGCAAGGACCCTTTCTTTTATTAGTCTATGTTCTTCTTTAATTGCAACTTTAGAAGTTAAGACTTCAGACATTTTTGTTGGAATTGCTCCTCCCTGCATATTTGTGAATGGAAACAAACTCTATATCATCCTATAAAATATGCAATTATACTGTGTTCGTATATTTTTTAAAGTTTGTCGCTGTGGATGAAGTGGAATTTGAAATTTTAAAATATCATCCTATAAATGCAAAGCATTCATGAATGTATGAGATAACAGTCATCATGACTCCTCTCTTACTACACTCGGCTTGTGGGTATGTCGTCTCCCATGGCTCCTCTCTTACTTGCCCCAGAATAGGGCTTCCGTTGAGTCCTGTAGGTCCATCTGACAGCTTTATTGCCAAACATGTTCTGAGTGATGGTAAGACTTTAGGAGTTGTGTTTCATGTTGAGGATCCTATTTCTGAGTCTAGATTGGGTTCCTTAGAGGCTAGGGATGGTGCGGCCAAGGCCGCCATGGGTGAGAGTACGGGTGTTCCATGATTATTGGTTCCTTAATATTTGTGGATTAGGAGGTAGGATTAAGAAAAGGAAGGTCAGGGAGTTTGTTTTGTCTAGTCAGCTCGATTGTGTGCTCATCCAAGAGACTAAGTTGTGCTCGGTCTCCGAGTCCCTTGTTTACTACTTATGGGGTAATTCTTTTTGTGACTAGAGTTTTGTCCCGTCGATAGGGAATAGTGGGGGTATTGTTTCCATCTGGTGTGCTTCTAAAGGTGAAGCAGTTTTTTCTTTTTCTGGCCCGGGTTTTGTTGGTGTATGCCTGCATTGGGGGGTGTTGAGGAATCGTTGTTTTGTGGTGAACGTCTATTCCAAATGCTCTATCACAGACAAGAGGGAGATGTGGGAGAAGTTGTTGTCTCTCAAAGAATCCTTCGGTGGGGATGTTTGGTGTGTGGCGGGAGATTTTAATTCTGTCCTTCACGAGTCGGAGAGGAGGGGTACTCTTTTTGGTAGTGGCAACCCTCCGGGGAGTGAGATCTGTGCTTTTTCAAACTTTGTTTATAGAATGGGTCTTCTCGACTTTCCTCTCCTTGGTAGGAATTTTACCTGGTGCCAACCAAATGTGGGTGCCTTGAGCAGGCTCAATCGTTTTCTTCTTTCGTGTGGTTGATGGGATCTTTAGGGGGAGGCGACCTAATGGGCGCTTCCTAGAGATGTCTCTGACCATAGTACGGTGATCCTCAGATATTCTTCTCAAAGTTGGGGCCGAAGCCGTTTAGATTCAACAACTATTGGTAATCTCATCGTGACCTTGGGGAGATTGTTGTAGTAGTTGGAATCGCTCTAGGCCGTCGGAGTGGATGGCAGTGAGGCTCTCGGCGAAGCTCAAGTCCCTTAAAGGCGACCTGAAGGAGTGGCACTCTCATGCTTTTGGTAGGTTGGAGGCTCGGATTGATGCGCAGATGGAGGCGATCAAGCTTCTTGACCTCAGGGCGGAAGTGGCTACCTTATCCTCGGCTGCTACTGAAGCGAGGTTCAAGGGGTTCCATGACCTTTGGGCGCTCCTAAGAGCCAGAGAGTCCCAGCTTTTCCAGCAGTCGCGGTCGAGGTGGCTGCGTGAGGGGGATGCCAATTCTGCTTACTTCCATTCTAGTATCAAGTTAAGGAGGTGACGAAACTCCATTCTGGCCTTGAGGGTGGGGAGTAGGTAGGTGGAGAGTGTCCCTAAGGTTCGTGCGGAGATTGTGAGTTATTTTAGGGATCATTTCTCTAAGGCCTGCTTCGACCGCCCTACTCTTGATGCACTACTAGAAAAAGCAAAATTAGCGAGGGAAATTAGTGATGGAAAAAATAAAATTCCTCACAAATTCCTTGGTCGCAAAATTTAGTGACGGAATTAGAGAGGGATTTCACGTTTTCCCTCACTAAATATCCCTCACTAATTTTTGTATTTTTAGTAGTGATGGGGTGGCCTTCACTAGCCTTGAGGAGGAGGAGGCGGGTGCTTTGGTGGTCCCGTTTAGTGAAGAGGAGATTAGGAAAGTTGTCTTAGAGTCTGATGGGACTAAAAGCCCTGGCTCGAATGGTTTCAATTTCTCCTTCTATAAGAGATTCTAGGATCTTTTAAAGGGAGAGGTGGGTATCATGTTCGATCAATTTTTTCACTCTACTACCATTCCGCGGTCTTTTTCGTCGTACTTTATCACCCTCATCCCCAAGGTCCCCTCCCCAACTCGTATTGGCGACTTTAGGCCCATTTCTCTTCTTGGATCTCTCTATAAGTTGGTGGCGAAGGTACTGGCAGGTAAGCTTGCTTCAGTGATGGATAAGCTTGTTTCATCCAATCAATTTGCTTCTATCAAAGGTTGCCAGCTTGTGGATGGGGTGGTCGCGGTCAATGAGATTATTGATGTGGCCAGGAAGGAGTGTCAAATTTTTAAGGTGGATTTTGAAAAGGCCTGTGATTCGGTTAGCTGGAGTTTCCTTGACTACATGATAAGGAGGTTTGGTTTCAATGATAAGTGGTGTAGGTGGATTCGTGCTTGTGTCTTCAGTGGGAATCTCTCTGTCCTTGTCAATGGTTGCCCAACTGAAGAGGTCAATATTCATAGAGGGCTTAAGTAGGGGGACCCCCTAGCTCCTTTCCTTTTTCTTCTTGTGGTTGAGGGGTTGAGTGGTTTGGTCCGATCGGCTGAAGTTAGGGGCTTGTATCATTGTCGCTCTCTATGGTGGGTGTCATCCCTCGCCCCATCTTGGTGGCAGACCTTCCGGCCTCCGTGGGGTTTCCTCGTGGTGGTCGAATATTTCGCTTCTGGGGGAGATAGAGAGGCTAATGGGGACTGGTTTTCAGAGGGGGTTGCTAGGGTGACTTGGAATGGTCTATCGACTAATTTCTGGCATGATTCGTGGTGTGGGAAGATCCTCCTCAAAACCAGGTTCCGTCAGCTGTTTCAGCATTCTCTTCAACCAGGGGGTAGAGTGGCGGAGTTAGGAGACTGGGTGGGGAGTGTTTGGGTGTAGGACCTCAGATGGAGGAGACATTTCTTTGTTTGGGAGACTGATCTGCTTAATGAGTTGATGTTGGTGGTGAACAGAAACTCCCGTGTTGATAGAGAAAACAGGTGGTCTTGGACCAACAGTTCTGATGGGAGGTACTCGGTTAAATCGGCTTATGCTCTCCTCTCTAAGAGCCTGCTGAGTTCCGACGCCCCGAATGGCGAGGTCCTGCAGGCTGTTTCGTGGGTTTGGAAGTCTCGTGCCCCCTCGAAAGTGGTTGTATTCTCTTGGCAACTTATCCTCTACAGGATTCCTACCAGGCTTAACCTTAGTCATAGAGGTGTCCCGATTCCGAGTGGAGGATTAGGGTGTGTCTTATGCGATGCGCAGCCTGAGTAGTCGGTGCATCTTTTTATTTCGTGTCCGTCTATCCTTCCGGTGTGGTATCAGGTCTCTAGGTGGTTGGGTTGGGTGTTTGTGAGTCCTCTAGGTCTAGCTCAGCAGTTTCTTTACTTTACGGGTTTAGGTAGGGGGAAGCGTGTTAGAATAGGTTTACTTCTTGTTTGGCATGCTGTTATTTGGACCATCTGGACTTCCCGGAATGACCTTATTTTTTCTGGTAGCTAGCCCCTTTAGTGAGGAGCCTGTGGTGAATAGAGCGAAACTCTTAGCTTGGAAGTGGTTCTTGGCTAAGTGCCCTGTTAGTTCCTGCTCTTACTATGAATGGGAGATGCATCTCGTCCTTTGTTGGCAGCGGTAGGGAGTTGTGGTGGTTGTGTTTCTGGGGTTGTGGGAGGGTAGGGGTTCGTAGCCTCTACTTTTCCGGCTTGGCTTCCTGGTTTTCTTCTCGCACATTTGTTCGTTGCGGGGGGCGGTGTGTTTGGCGGGTCCTTTTGGGGGGCGTCTCTTTTCTTTTCTTGTGTTTTATTTTTGGTGTTTGGAGCCTCTGGGGTGGTTCTCCCATTCTCGTTTGTGGGGTTGGGGGTCCACCTTAGTGGTCCTTGAGTAGCCGTCTTTTAGCGACCTTTTGGTGTATATGTACAGCTCCTTTTTCTATCTATCTATATATATATATATTGCCATTAAAAAAAAACAGTCATCATGACTATGCTAGATAAGTGATTTTAAATTCTCTTTTCAATTGAAGTTATACTTAATAACTTTTTCACATCGGGCAAGTTTTTTAATCAAGCATTTTTGGTTTGGACATTAGATTGAAAAACGTTGCTTTCAAGTTTCAGTTTTGTTGTAGCATATTCTACTTTTTATTGCATATTTCATTTATTGATTTATGGTATTACATATGGTGTCAACAAAATTCTTAACTAGCTCTTATTCAAGAGGTTAAGGTTTTCCTGGTCATTTGAGACATGAAGTGCTATAACTACCGAAGATTTTGCAAGATGTTCAGCTGTTGTATATGTCCTTTTTTTTTTTTGGTACAAACTGTTGTATGGTCCTTTTATCCTTGGGCAATTAGTTCTTAATTGTCTCATTAATTTTTTTTGGATGATTTGTATTTTTCTAGGCATGGCCTTCTATATCTAGCTTTTCCTATTGCATCCTGTCAATATATATATTTTTAAATCATGATTGTATTGTTATTTTATTGGACATATTTTCCTGTATTCCACAAAGCAATTAGCATGGACATTAAATTTGATTACTCTAATTGAACTGTTCTAGGAATATTTTTTTTACTGGTGGTCTAATGTAATAGCTTATATTGAAATCGTTGAGTTAAGTAATAGTCACTTCAATGTCATATCCTCATTTTCTTTTAGTCTTGATTTTCCATCGGAAATTGCATGTCTCACAATTGGAAAAACACCACCAAAACAAACAGTACCACCCAACAAAAAAAAACTATAAATTCCTAAACTTATTATTGATTTGATTTTGTAATAAAAAACTTATTAGATTGATATTTTTAGGGTACTTATTAGTTTGATATAAATGAGCAAGTTTATAACTAAATTATTTGACCCAAATTATATTAATTAACATAACATTAACCGACTTATAACTGAATTATTATTCTATGATTTTTGTAATTTATACATAGCAAAAGGCTTATAAATCCTCTTTTTTCATGTATTGTTTTGTGTTTTATTTTAATTTTTTATTGAATTTGATTAAAAATAAATATTGTATAGGTTAAACAATTTTCCCCGTGAAGTTCACCGGTATACACACTAGTGATGTTTGATTTCAATGTGTTTTAATCTTAAATGTTGAATGAAGTTTTTTGATAAATTAATTTAAGTGCTCTTGAATTTTATATCTCATATAACCTTAGTTTTTATTTATACAATAATATAATCTAAATCAATTAATGTTTGGAATAAGATGTTAATTGTTTAAAGCCCGATTTAGTGTATGGGATTGGGAGAGATGAAGTCGAGAGACACGTTAAATCTAATACAAGCATATATTTACTTAAATCTAATACAAAATGAATATTAAGGAACCACCTTAGTGTAAAATGTATATATTTAAAACTAAACCAAAAAGACCATAGATGTGAGACCCACTAGTTATTGTTTAATCAATAGAATGGGTTCAACCACGATCGAAAGAAATAAAAAATAAACAAAATATAAATAAGAATAATATACAAATAACTATTACAAATCATAATTTATAGAGTGAAATTCATAAAATTCACAAAGAAATACAGTAAATAATTAAGGTTAGACATAGCAAAAAAAATTACAGAAAAGTAAAGGAATTGTTTTTTAAAAGAAAGGATAATGAACCTATAATGGGCCCAATATATTGTAAACTCAAAAAATGGCCAATGTATTTACTTTTGAAAAACCAACCCTTATCTTATTGAAAAATTGATGTTGACACATTGTAAAAGACTTAAATACTCATTCGGTAGTTAAATGTCGCCGGTTTATACCATTGGTAGTTAACTACTGAAGTTTCCTCAGCAATTAACTGTCGTCGGTTTCATCGGCAGTTAACGACCGATGTGTCCTGCACATATGCAGAAACTGCATAACAAAAGCATCGGTTTCTAATATTCTTCAAAAACTACTCAAATTCCTCCCAATTCCATTTTTGACGAAAATCAACTCAATCATCTCCACAAAAACACAAGTTAGTATTAATCATTTGTAATCATAATGTTAGTTTGTGTAGGTTTGGTTTTGTTGCTTTTGGTAGTTTGCATGTGTTAAGGGTTTATATATGAATTGATATTTTGATGATTGCATGTGTAGTTTATGAATTGATAAATGAATGTAGTTACTATAATTGATGTTTTAAACACATAACAGGTTTAGAAAATGAAACTTATGTCAATGCAGAGGTATCAGGGCGTATCGTCAGTTAACTCCCGAGAAATTATAAAATCTGACGATAACTAACTACTGAGGAAGAAGCAGCCGGCGGCAGTTAACTGCCGAATGATATTTCGGTCTTTATAGGTGTTTTTTAGCTTTTTTTGGTGTGTGAACATCAATTTTCTATCTTATTAGCCATAAACCTCAACATGTACCTTTCTTTTCTTTTGCGCCGTAAAATCTTGTTCCTTTCCTCAAGATACATGTGGTAGAAATTGAAATTTCCTCATATATTATTAGATTTTTTTATCTGAACAATTTTCAACTGTTAAGTCCGTTAATTCATGGTAAAAATAAAGATCCACCATTTTTAGGTTTTTGAGATTGGATCTTAAACACGTTCAAAAAATAACTTTAAAGACATTATTGTCACCAAATCACATGGTTTTACAAGTAAAACTTCTAATCGAAGGTGATTATCCTAACATAAAATCATATTTCTAGTGCTAATAAATATTACAAAATCATTAGATTCAATGATCTAAATCACAATTTTATCTACCATAGAATAAATGCATAATAAAAAAAATGATATTTGAACAATTATTATTTGACAACTTTTGCTACAACTTTCTCTATCATACGCACATTATCTTTTTATTTTCTTTCTTTATTGCTTTGAATTTTATGTCAATACCTCGTTTTCTTTGTAAAAAATTTGATTGTATGAAAAGTTATCATATAAATAGATGTTCAAATAACACAACTCTAAACAAAACCAAAGTATAAAGATTGATATTTTCTCACAAATGAAAGTTATAAGCAAACAAGCAAACAATATGTAATTACTACCTTGTATGGTAGAATATTCCTGAATTATCGAGTTTGCATCAAATCCATGAAGTACCAAATAATATAAAGAAAACAAATGATTCATATATTATAAGGCACTCCATAGACCGATCAAAATTAGTCTTTCAGTTTCATACAATTACTAAAATACAACTACCCAACATTGAATAATACATTAGGAAAATTTATGAAAACACTCATCACTTCTGCCTCACTCTTCTTAAGATACCCCTTTGAACATTTATGTACGATATGCAATGCTATATATAGGCAAAGGTATACAAATGGGTATCCCAAGGGACAAGTAGTAGTCCCCCTATACCTGGCCCATTAGTAAAAATGGAAAGTGAATGGGAGCTACACCTACATCTTTTTTAAGTAGGTTGCACTTACACTTTTAATGACAACTTTGAAATTCGAACTTGATTGAAAGGTGTAGAAAAATTCAATAGTAAAAGACAATGAATATTATTAAATAATGGCCTATTAATATTAAAAAGACAAAAAAAATTAAAGGAGGGTAGTTTATTTTTGACTTTAATTTGTCATAAAACTAGTAATAGTTTCGTGCATTTCCATAGATCTATTTATTTGTACTTGATATTTAAGGTCAATATTATAGATTGGAATAAATTCATTAGTCATTTTAAAACATTAATATAGTATTTATATAAAATATTTGTTTATTTTATTTGTAAAATTCTGTTAAATATTTGCACTTGCATCCATTGTGGATTTTATGTGTTAATATCTAGGAAACACAAATTTTTATCTCGTGTTGATATGTGATTGACTAATAAACTTAATATGATGAAATTTTTTTAAAAAAAACTTATGAGTATTTTCAAAATACAAACAATAATGTAATAATTTTATAAAAAAATTCGCTTGTTTTATATGTAAAACTCTGTTAAAATATTTGCACCACATTACTTGCGGATTTGATATGTTTATGTCCTTCGAAATAAATATTTATGCATGTTCATTTGAAAACGATATATAAAATCAATATGATAAAATATAGAAAACATGTATTTTAAAAATACCAATATATATTAATGTATTATTTATATTTTTTTTTCATTTTATATGTGAAATCCGTTAAAATACATGCACTATGCTCATTACAGATTTTAAGTACTTATATTTATGGGTTTGAATTTTTATGTCATGAATATATTTATCTATGACAAAAGTTTGTCTCATATTTTTTTAATATTTATCACTAGTGATTTTTGAACAAAACAATTCCAACTAATGAGAATATTAAGAAGATAGTAGCAATTAGAAAAATTAGTGGAGAATATGAAAAAGAAATATTAAATTAAATTATATTAGAGAAAAGAAAGAGAATCAAATAATTGAAAAATAAGAAAGACAGAGAGAGTCAAAATGAAAAATAATAAATAATGAATGAAAACGTAATAAAGAATGAAAGTGGTATGAGAAATAATAGTAATAAAAAATTGCAAAATGTGAAAGAGAAGAAAAATAGAAAAAGAAAAACAATAAAGAATGGAAAAGTAAAATGTTGCAAATACCAAATTGCCCCTAATGAAAATTGTTTTAAGTTATTTGAATGAAGGATAAGAATGTAGTATGATAATTTGTCAAAAAAAAAATGTAGTATAATAAATAATTAATTTTCGTATATTAGTTGTAGGTAGATAGGTCCCAAAATATTTCCCAAAAATCTCTTATAATAATAAGAGTTAAAGATAGCACTTTGGTGTAATTAATAGTGACACATTCAAAGAGGGTTGTCTTGGGAAGTTGACATCATTTTGGTCAAGACTTTTGTTTTTGTCTTGGAGACTTGAGTGAGAGAAAGAGAGGGCACAATGAAAATAGGGAGAAGGGAGATTATTGAAGAATCAAAGAAGCAGCTATGGCTGGCAGGGCCTTTGATATTTGTCTGTGTGTTTCAAAACAGCTTACAAATTATATCTCTCATGTTTGTTGGACGTTTGGATGAGTTGCTTCTTGCTGGTGCTTCTTTGGCTATTTCATTTGTCAATGTCACTGGTTTCAATGTATTGGTATGTTACGATTTTTCTTCATTTTAGTTTCCATCAATTTTATTGATTTCTAATTATCTATGCATGATTTCTAATTATCTATGCATGTATGAAAGACATCATAGAAATGTTCACTATACAACTAGTATTAGTTTTTCTGAAAACCACTTTTAATTTCCATTAATTTTATTGATTTGCAGCTGTCTATGCATGTATGAAAGTCTTGAAATCACCTTTAATTTTTTTATAATATTTTATTAAAAAAATATTTAGAAACTTATATATTTTCTTAAATATTAGTTATTCAATGAATAATTCATATTATAAGAGACAATTCACTTTTTAGCTTCAATGAATAACTGATGTATCTGATCAATAATAAAGACTAAATAAATAAGTTATTCAATGAATTTAAAAAATATATTACTTGACCAAATACATATGTTATTTAATGAATTCAAAAAGTAAATTATATCTTACAATAAACAACAAATGTACTATTTAAGATGTTGAATACAAAACTTCAATTATTACACAGTTTAATTTCAATGTATTTAATTTTCCTCAAAAAAAAAAAAAACCCATGTA
>Ga0228710_1010997_pt1 | contig 11877 bp, 7 predicted proteins | sample MedpolnodulmetaG_FD_177995 | JGI IMG/M metagenome (GOLD analysis project Ga0228710, IMG submission 177995) | Root nodule microbial communities from Medicago polymorpha collected in Santa Monica, California, United States - pink nodules | ecosystem: Host-associated > Plants > Roots > Nodule...
TATGTTTTATTTTATTACGTGTTTTATGTTATTGAATTATGTATTTCATGTATTTGAAATAGTTATACTTAATGTATGTCGCTGAAATTAAAATCAATATATTTATGGTTAGTTTATGAACCTAACTATTTTGTGTATGTTTTTCTTATGATGTAGTTATTCATATGCAGTGGCATTGTACATTTTTAACGTTGTCGGTCAATCATGTTCGAGCATTGAATCTTTTGTTTACTTTCATCATACCTCACTTTCCACAAAGATGATTTGTATTTTTTTTTTTTGCATTGTAAAAAGTGTATCAAAGAAAAGAAATTCCATCCATCTATCAAAATAACATGCATATAGTATGTCCATGTAGTCACATCTATAACAGAAAAAACATCTCACCCGAAAGCACAAACCTATCCCATACAGATGCTATATTCATTTCATCACACTTTACCAAATAAAACCACAGCCAAGTTACACCGTTAAAAAACAAAAAATACCAAAATTTCTGAAATTATGCAGAAAAAAGTGTAGACTTATGTCAAGCTTAAACCCATAGCACCGGCTGTACAATGTAGCCTTACATAGAAAATTTTAAAATGTGTAGAAACCTTTTGCAGACAAATTTCATGGAAGCATATAAACTCACTAAACCACTCCAATTCTTGAGCTTTAGACTAATAACAGTGACATAATTGAAGCAGCTGATAAAGAATATCACAAGCAATCCTATGCTAGAGGCATAAAGTTAATAGTTCAAAAACAATCCTCGGCTTCTAAATAGTATCAAAATGACCAATCATCGCTACATTTCTTTATGATTCACGTGTTATTGATGACAACGATAGATCATTCACATGGTGTTGTGCCTACAAAAAGAAAAAATGACAGAATTAATGAATTTATATCAAATTATTTAATTAAAAAAATATCAGTGACTATAAAGATCTAGTACTTGTAACAATTCAAAATATGAAACACCATGATTCATGACTGGGAAATATTTTTTTCCATCATCACCATTTTTGCTACTAAGTTTAGTAACTCCAAAACCTATAGGTTGGGCATAACTCTTGTAATACTCAAGTTCATCTTTGGAGCTAAATATAGTTCCAACCTTAGGTATTTCATCTCCATCAACAATATTTGGTTCTAAACTATCATCACATTTATTATTTCCTTGGTAGATTTGTTCTTCATCGAATGATACAAATACTTCTTCCACTAACGCAATAAATTCAAAAAAGAACAAGAAAAAAGCTTATATATGTTAATCAACTAAAAATATAAGTGATATAGGAAGAACATCAGAATAAGCTTTAAATACAAATCTAGGCTAATCCATATCAGTTTCAAAATCATAATTGACTTAATCATAAATTAAGGTAGTTATCATTTGATCAGTGATGCGTGATAAACCAATTTATAGGAGTGAACTTTACAACTTCACCTCTGGGGAGTTTTGCTATTTTCTGATCACAACTTTCTGGAGAATTGGTCTTATAGAGTTTACTTTAGGTTAGGGATTAGCAGGTAAAATTCCCCATTTAGCGGCAATTGGGTGACTCATTTCTTTTATTTAATATTTTAATCATATATTAAATCTAAAGAATTCATACAAACTCTCCTCAAATACAATTTTTAACTTTCCCTAAATGATAAGAGTTTTGTATTATGAAGAAAAATTATCTCTCCAAAGCCCCCCTCCCATTTTCTTCTACTTCTTCCACTTTCTTATTCCTTTTTCCCAAAACCCTCCCCTTCCTTTCGTGTTCAGGCAAATTACCTAACATATAATTTGCATGTAAATTTCCTTTATTCAATTCGTTAGAGCCTAACATCCAACAAACGGTAATAGATACTCATTCAACAATATAAACAGGCTAAGAGGCTAAGCCATCACACAAAATATTCACACAATCTAATACTATTAAATTACAAGAACTTTATAGCAACATGAAGTAACTTAAACTCAAACAAGTAATATGGGGAAGAGAAACTCACTTTCAATTAGTCGAAACCAGACTTTCGACGTAATCCTTGGTCTCCGACCAGAATATTTTATCAGTAATTCCAATTTTCTTGACTCTATTGTCTCTGTAGTTATAGCTAAATGCCTTGTCCTTGTGATCGGTTAACAATATCATTGTATCCCCATTCTCAGAAAGATACAACACGATGAAATCTAACCGCTTAAGATCCATTGGTGAAAAGAAATTGTTATAACTAATTTTATATAATTGAATCCAAGATTCCTGAACTCCAAAATCCTTCATTTGCCATATTATAAAATGGGTTTGTCAAAATCATGACAAAAACAAAGACAGTCCATCAATACCACAAGCTTTGGCGGATGACGTGGCAGCTTATTAAAGCCCTGAGGCAGCAAAAGTTGAGTGTGTGTGTCAGTGGAGAGATGAAGTGAAAGAATCACATATTGATCAATAGTAACATCACGCGCACGTAAAATATCTTAACCAAAGTAATCGCTGACAGCCTACCAATTAATAGTACCACTCATATACACACCATTGTTACAATAATTATAAGCCCATAAAAGTGGAATAACAGGGAAAGGATGAATATTTCTCCAAGAATTATCCCCCAAAGTGAAAATTTTCACCATGCTACTTGTTGCATTGCCATGCTCCTTCTCTATACGGAGAGCTACCACCTTATAAGTTTCGGTCAAAGTATCATAACCAAAAGAGTGCTGAAAAGATTTATTCGAAGAAACTGAAATAAAATCAGATTTAGTCCTAGTGGCTGGGTTCCAAAAACGGAGGCATGAAGTATAAATATTAACCAAGCAGATTAATCCATTGCATGAACCAGCAACCACCCAACTAGCTTCATTCCTGATCAATCGATGGAAACGATCATAGTGAATAGTGGTCGTCGATGAATTATCGAGTACACGAGAAATTGGGATAGTACTAATGACATCAAACATTGGTGGCGAAGTTAGAGCTAGGTGCGGGTTTTTTGTTGATTTCTTGAGATGCATTTGAACGAAGTGATGATCGGAAATGAGAGTTTTGAAAGAATTGTTAAGGCACCTGAATTTCAAAAGAGGTTTCACAGAGAGTCGGGAGAATATTTCTATGATGAGTTCGTCAGGGAAGAGTGCCGACAATGACAACTGAAGACGCTCCTCCATTGTGCATGTATTCAAGTAGAACCCTATGCAATGAAACCAAAAAGAAGCACACAGTTTGAATTTGTGCGTTTGTATAAAGTAAGATTTATTAAATACTTTAACATAAAATAAATTAGTTTTGCCCATAATTTTAAAGAAATAGTGGCGTATATTATTTCATTGACACAATTATAAATTACAAAAAACATAAAATAAATGTAAATATATATTAAATTAAAGAAACAAAATTCTCATTTTATTAATATATCATAGTACATTTACAATAAAATTTAAGCTTAAAGCTTATTACATAAAATATTCAAACACCTAATGTTAATTTATCAAAAACCTAAAGCTAAACTAGTGGTGCAATAAGATGGATGGGGAAGATGGAGGAGGGAGGAGAAAGAGAAGGAGGGGGGAGGGGTTGGGGTAAGGTTTGTTTCCATTCTAGGGCAAAAGAGATTTTGATGGTCAACTTTACACTCAGACAGACCAACCTCACACGCAGACAAACCGCGCTTCTTTTCACCGTGGCACCATCCCCAATGACCATTCATACAATCCCCGAATTTTCAAAATAGTTTTTTTTGTAAGAAAGACCAACGATGGAAACGCATTGTTGTAGAAGAAATTGGAGGAGGAGAGAATGTAAGATGATGGTTTGAGAAATTGAAGGGTATTTATAGGGGAAAATTGTGAAGAATAAGTTGAATAGACTATAATGATTCATACATGGGGTTCAAAAATATGTGTTCAAAGAACTTGGCCAGCCATTAAAGCTTATAAAATCCTTTGAAAAACTTGTTTCATGAGTTACTCTTGTTGAGCAAGTAACCGTCCAACACTCTGAGCTGGTTCGGATTTTACAATCCGAAAATGTTCCAGATGGTTTCAGATTAGAGAATTTGAAATGCTTTAATAATAAGTGAAAATGAGTCAAACTTCTTACTCTGTAGGGTGAGGGATATTTCAGATTATACAATTCGAAAATCATATATAGGATTTTTTGTGTGGTCCGCAATGCACCGATAGTTTTTGTGGTCCACAACACACAAAAACTTTTATAAATTAGTGAGCATGTTTTCATAAGCAGCAAACCACACCAAAATACTCATGGACATATTTGTCATTGATCCGAACATCAAGCTAGCTGCAGTTTACTACAACTGGAAAAAACCACCCAATCTATTCAGGATTCACACTGATGTCACACTCTCCGGGTTGAACGATCAGCGAACCAAGTCAACCGTCAACTCAAAAACAAAGACACAAGGAGAGTGGATGTGTTGAGTATCGATGTCCATCGACCAGCTCAATTGGAACTGTGTGGTTCATCCGGATGAAGTTCATGAACAACAACGACGTGAAAACCACGTTCTCGATGTTTGGTTAGTACAATATCAAAGGAGTGATTGAGTTGGACGCTTTGTTGGTCAAATCTGTTGAAAATTCTGAAAAATTTGATCCGGCCCAGGAATTACGAAGAAATCAGGGCTCTACTGAGGAAACCAGACGAAGAAATTAGTTTAGATGATCTATGATCTGTTATGTTTTATTTTATTACGTGTTTTATGTTATTGAATTATGTATTTCATGTATTTGAAATAGTTATACTTAATGTATGTCGCTGAAATTAAAATCAATATATTTATGGTTAGTTTATGAACCTAACTTCATCGCACATTTCATTTTGTTACTTTGTGTTGTGTAATGTATTTTTGTTCGTTCATTACATAAGAAGATAAATGTGTACACCAAAGAAACACATTGAAAAGATATGAAGATCTATGGGTCGCATGTCAGGTTTCAAATTATATAATCCTAATTAATTCAACACGGATTTTTTGTGTGATCCACATTGCACCGACAATTATTGTGGTCCACGACGCACAAACTTCTATAAATAAGTGTGTTTGGTTCTTTCGATGTAAAACACAACAAAAAACTCTGAAAAAATCTTCCTAACGATATGAACACCAAGATGTTCTTGTGAACTTGATCCAGTTGACCTGCCGATCGAAATATGTCAGTTGACAAACTAGCTGGATCAAGTACAAAAGCATCTCTTCGAACACCTTCCTAGAAGTTTCATCACTTATGTTATTATCTTGTTTTAAGTCATTTAATAGTGTTTTATACCTTTTTTTCCTATGTCATTCGACATGAAAACCCTTGAAAAATCAAACTTAAACATAGTCTGGGGTTGTTATGATTATACAATCCAAAAATATGTAGACAGTTTCAGATTTTATAATCTGAAACCTCCTAGACTGGGTGGACTATGACATTTCACCCAAGGTTTGGACGGTTTGTGGTGTGCTTAATGCATTTTTGGTCGATTGGAGCATTAAAAACGTTTCCTTTGATTGTATTTACAGTCTAGGATAGTTTTGCAGTCTAGGAATTATATAATTCGAACAGAGTGTATTTTTGGATAATTTCTGTTTAATGTTTGGATATGTTTAATGTTTGAAAATTGTGCTGTGTTTTTAATTTATGTTTTTTGTATTAATGTATTTATTTTGTACGATCACGAATGCATGTGTGTATCGTTTGAAAACAATTTAAGTATCAAATGCATGTCTTAGCCAAAACACAACACTTCTGTCTCTATGATGAGACATTTCAGATTATATAATCTGAAATGTATTATGGCATGTATTGTGCATGCATGTGACCAGAGATGTCAGGGTTCTTTCATTACATTTGTAGCCATGTTCCCTTTGGTGGATCTTTCAGCAACATATGCTTTTTTCAACAACCACTATTTTTAAACTCACCAGCTTGTATGCGTTTGAACTTTGAAAATATATATATATATATATATATATATATATATGCTTAAACCTCATATGATGAGGACCATCTTGAAACATTAAAAGCAATAAAAACTTTGTATTTCAATTGAGATGCTATCAACATAAAAATGATATACTCTTTTTTTTTGTGGATATGTGTACTTCGTAATAAATGTGTTCTCTTTCAATGAAAAGATGATAGTTATTAAACTATGTAGCAATGACACATCACACTGAAACAGTGTTCGGTATCAGCACACCATTAGAGTGAAGCAGCGAAAAGGTGATTCAAAACTGAAAACAAGAAATTTTCATTATAGATTTTAATTCTGGTGTCCAAATTCTGAAACATGAAATTTAGTGTCCAAATTTTAATTCTGGTGGATACTGTTTAGGCAACAAAGTGTGATTCAAAAGACTCATTCACTTTTAATTCTTTACCATGAAATTTTCACTAACCTTAGTAACACTAACATCTCTAAAAGACCTCCATTATAGATTTTAGCAAACTGAAAACAAACCAGTGAAAATTTAAATGATCCAAACTAAAAAGAAATCTAAATATTTTCTAGACAATAAACACATTCTAATTGAGTGAAAAATAACGCTCTAGAGTGTTGCTTCAACATCTGCGGAAGTGCATGTGGTATGTAAGATTCATATAAAGTAGAAAATAAAAAATAATTATGTCATCATGATCAATATCAACACTGCGCAAGTAAAAAAAATGAAACAGGGAGAGATGAAAATATGCAAGAAACTTTTATCAAATCACTATGTCACTCTTCAACATCTTCATCATATATTCATCATCTTCATCATATCTTCATCATCTTCATGTGAAAAAAATCGAAAAAATAAAAAATAAAATTACATTTGAGAAGCCTTTTCAATTTAGAGATGAATTTCTTGGGAAAAAAAAATAAAAATAACCTCTTCCTGAACAAGTGTAATGGTGAGTTTTAGTTGGATTTAATAGAAACTAGCTTAGTTTTTGGGTGATGAAAGTTATATCAAATGTAATGGTGTTAAGATACAATAACCTCCCAACTAATACTCTATAGGAAAGTATATCATCATAAGTTTTCCAGGAATTATTATGCAACTTTACCGAATAATCAGAAGGATTGGCGATAGATTTTGAACCAATGGTGCCGTAATTAGAGAGCAAATCAAGGCAATACTTTCTCTAACATAATGAAATGCCAAGTTTGGAATGAGCTACTTCAAGACTAAAAAAATATTTAAACTTACCTAAGTCTTTGATTTTGAATGATGTGTTCAAGATAGACTTGATGTGCTTGAAATAAGGTAAAGAATTGCCAGCAAGAATTATATCATCTACATAAACTTGCATCATAGTGAATGAATCAAAAAATTTATTCATAAAGAGATAATGGTCAGATGAGTAATGATAGCAACACTCTCTTTTAAACACTCTCTTTAATACTCACTCTCTTATTGGTTTAAATCATTATGTGTCTATACTTTGAAAATTGAACGCACAAAAAGTGATGAGACATACATTGATTTCATTCAATAAAAGAGTGAGTGCTAGAGAGTGTTAAAAAGTGAGTGTTTCTAGCATTCCTCGTGGTCAGATTGAGCTTGTGTGTAATGTTTACGGAGAATCACAAAGGTCAAATTTCTATACCACTTTCTACTTGACTATGTTTATACTAAATGCCAAAATAGTTACAAGCTATGATAAGAGTGACTATTCTTTCCTCCATTATTAGGCCACTCTTATCATAGTGATACAAAGAGGTTACAAAAAATTAGTTACAAGCTCACAAAGGATGTAACGTAATTTATATCCATTTTTCAAGTCACTTAAACCCACAGGTAATCCTAAGAGGAAAGAATAAAGAAAGTTTTTTTTATCCTTTCTCTAATGAGATTTCACTACCCAAGGTGTTTGTAAAGTGTTTCACAACTCAAGAACCTCTCACTAAAAACCTTCAACCCTAAAGTTACCTCCTCTGATTTTCCAATATTTCTCATTCTTGAATCTCTCCAAGAAATTGAAGATTGAGGTCTTAAATAGTGTTTAGACCTGGGCAAAATTGTGCCACAATTTTTTGAGAACCAAAGCTCCAGATTGCTAAACCAAAATCGCGCCACGATTTTTTTCAAAACATCAACAACAATTTTGACTCAGTTCTTAACTATACCTTATGCTTGAAAGGTATAACAACTGACGCAACTAATGTTTTGGAGACAAAGCAAGATAGAATGGTACAAAAAATTGGCAACCCTTTAGGAGACACAATTTTACTCTCCCCAAGAAAAAAATTAAGTTGAACCCTTCTAGTTTATGTGGTATCTCATCACTTCAAGTGCCACGGTCACCCAAATTATCAAGTTCAACCCGTCTATTATGGGCATAATTTTCTGATTACGATTAAGTTTTTCTGACCTATGAGTTGAACAGACATAGTATATGCCACATAATTTGCAGACAGAGACGTCTCAGGGTCTAAATTACCAAGGTATTCTTATTACTAGTTTTTAGGTACAAATTTATAACGGTTTAAGAATTATTTTACTATATCGTTGCCGGAAAATGCAGAATTGATGCATAATTTTGCGCACATAGGTCTGAAATAAACATTGTACTGTACAATATTCATTTGGTAACACTTGTTAATTGTGATGGACAAGCTCAGTGTGAGAAGCACTAACAAGAAGAAGGGTGGAGTTAGCAATGTAAATCATTACACATAATAAAAAATCAATCACAAATATACTAGATATTTTCCATGACCATACATAAGAAATGATGAGAGGGACGGAAATCAATCGCAAATATATGATTCTGCATCACTGAAATACTCTTAAAAGTAAACTCAACAAACTACTAACTAAGATTAAAATGGTCCCAACTAAAAAGGAATTTTAATATTAATTTGCGGTACAATATCAAATTCTAAATTGAAAAATTACACTCTTGTTTCTTCAACACCCTCAAATGCAGCTGCCCCCTTCTATATTTATCTTTCCAAAGTGCACACATATCTAAACAAGGAGTAATATCTGCAAAAGATCATATGATAAGTGAGTTTTATATAAAACAATAAAATTAAAATTCATTATGCCCATTTAATGTTGCCATAATTTTATTTGATCACACTAACATTGAGCAAGTAAAAAAAAAAGGGAAAAGGGACTGTTGAAAATGTGTTTCCATAATGCAGAACATGAATCAAGATTAAATACTAATGCCTCTAATACTGATGGATGATCAGAAGATAAAACAATTACAGTGGAAAATGGAAATGGTACGTAAGAACACTGTTGTCAAAATCCCGACTAAAATCCTAAAATCCAGGATTTTGCGACTTTCTTCACCGTCAACGACTCAAATCCATAGTAGAATCCTAAAATAGACAAAATTCATCGATTTTGATTGCGATTTTACGATTTCTTATAAACGAAGTCATTTATGACTATATATCATTTATAACATATATGTATTAATTTTTTTGGGTAAAATCCACGATTTTGATTGCGATTTTACAATTTCCTATATCGATTCTACAAAAGTCCTTGAGTAAAATCCTTCGATTTTGATTGCGATTTTACGAGTCCCGATTATGCTATTCCCTTTCGACATGAAGTAAAGTCCCGATTTTGACAACCTTGCATAAGAATACTTAGAACTACACTTTTTAGAAATGATTAGTAGTAAACAAAAGCGGAAAGTGATACAACATCAATACAAGCATAACAGAAGAATATGTTGTCTCCCCAAGCTTCGGTTGCTGTCACGGCCCAATCTGAGATCATGACCGACGCAAGGCTAACAGTAACACATCATACAATTACCCCAAAGGGTGGAGGAATGTTTGGCTTGAGAGTGACTCAACCAGTGCTCTCTTGGTTTTTTCACACCCTTCTTTGGTTCTTATTATGTTACGAAACAGATGGCACAATGCTCGTCGGCTGGGGGTTCAAGTAATTTCTTCACATATTTACAGAGAAGGTAACAGTTGTGCGGATAAATTGGCCTTTTTGGGGCACTCAGCCATTGGAGCGGTTTGCCTGGATAGACTTCCTACTGTTTTGAGTCTTGATTTCTTTCGGGATAGATGTGGACTCCCTAATTACAGACTCCCTTGATTTGAAGGTGGTATCTGCTGTTTTCTTTACTGTTTTTCTTTGTTTTCTTTTAGGGTCTTAGTCTAGTCCCCCCCTCCCTCTGTAAGTATTTTTTAATTTTTTAATAAAAGTTTCTTGAGTTTGGTGGTATAGGATAGAGGTTTCTCGGGGTATCAACCTAGTTGAGATGTCGACGATGCATCTTGATGCCGGTCCATGCTCCTTGTTCATCAAAAAAAAAATTAACACGCGTTACTACAAATAAAAATAATTGCCGAAGATAATATTTTCTAACATTTCCAAAATGTCAAATCTGTTTTGTTAAACACATTTGTTCTTGCCTTGATTTTCTTATACTTGTTTTAGATATATAATGTCATTTTTATTTTTGGTGCTCTAAACTTAATTGGATCTGGGAGATTGATTTTCTCACGTTCAGAGGCCATGAGGTCTTGATGATGAAAATTAAAGAAAATTAAGTGTGTTTTTGTTTCTTAAAGCTTAATTTCAATTTAACCTAAACCTAATTTTAATCCTTTTACAATTTAATCTTAGTAAATTAGCTATTTTAATCAAATTAATTAATTTTTAGTACATACATAAAAATAAAAAAATCCAAGTCAACAACAATTGCACAATCAACACATGTCTTATCAGGTTAAATTCATCAATCCAAAAATCTATCCGTGTAGGGACCATAACATATTTTAGCCTGAATTTATGTAAAAAATAATTTCCTATTATTTCGTATATTATTTACTAATAATAGAATAATTTAACTAAAATCATTTGATAATCTTCCTTAGCCTCTAAACATATTATATATTAAAAATAATTCTCTTGACACTTTAAAATTTGCTCTCTCACACCTCAAAATGACCCAAATATCTCCAACGGCAGTTAACTGCCATTCACTACTTGTGTTGGCGGCAGTTAACTATCATTCGCTACTTATTGAACGAAAATTAATTGCCTCCTTACCAATTAGCTAACAATAATTAATTGTCGTTGGGGATATTTAGGTCATTTCGAGGTGTGGGAGAACAATTCTATAGGTGTAAAAAGCAATCTTCATATATTAAAATCACATCTAATATTACAAGGCCCGGGCCCATAGTCCCTAACCCTAAAATTGAGCCCTCTCTCTTATTACTCTGAATATATAGAAGTTGTAGACGCAGTTTTATTATCATTTATTCACTCATCTTGTTTGTCTTTCTTGTTTAGATCTATTTTTTTTATTTGCTCTTCATATCTAACCCTTATTCACGGTCCTTTAAAAAAAACTCTTCTTCATGTTATTTGATTTTTATTTCTTGTGTTATTAGGCATTCTTCATTTTATCAGAAACATATCACGGTCTCTATGAGTCGACCAATTACATATGCAGTTTTGTCAACAAGTTTTATGAACAAACTAAATATTCGAGTTGTATCCTTTGAACTCGTTTTATACCCGATTTAATAATGTCAACATTAGTTTCAACAATATTTGAGATCTGATAACTTAACAAGCGTGTCTGTGTGATCAATTGTGGGTAAGTCAGTTTCTGTCTAAATTTCATAACACTTGATGACGATGAAGTGAAGATGACATTGAAGATGAATATCTTATAATTCAATTAATCATGAATCATACAGATCAACAAAGTACCAAAGGTATACTATTAATACTTTATCACTTTTTAAATTTTACTTCATTATAAATTGAATTTGAGCTTTCAATTGAATAAACCATATAAATTATTTTCATAATTGATCATATTTTTCTGCTTTTGATCTATATTTAAATATTTTTTTAATTTATGAATTTTTTTTTTTTGTTGTTGATAATATATGAATATTTTCG
>Ga0228710_1010998_pt1 | contig 11876 bp, 8 predicted proteins | sample MedpolnodulmetaG_FD_177995 | JGI IMG/M metagenome (GOLD analysis project Ga0228710, IMG submission 177995) | Root nodule microbial communities from Medicago polymorpha collected in Santa Monica, California, United States - pink nodules | ecosystem: Host-associated > Plants > Roots > Nodule...
GTTGAATATAATATAAAATAATATTTGTCAAAATGGAAAGTGTTTCAAAGTGCTCTAGTCAAACACGTGATGCTCAGCTACCCTCCAATCCAATCCACCATCTCCCTTTCCAAATCTTCCATTCATACATAATCCTCTTCCTCATACATGTTTTCACCACAACATTCTTCACCCTTTCCTTTTCTACAAGTACTATAAACCAATTGAGTTTAAATTACGGTACTTAAATTTGATTTGATACAAAAAATAACAAAATGGTGAGTGTATCTGAAATTCGCAAGGCTCAAAGGGCAGAAGGTCCTGCAACCATCATGGCCATTGGTACTGCAAATCCAGCCAACTGTGTTGAACAAAGCACATATCCTGATTTCTACTTCAAAATTACAAACAGTGAACACAAAGTGGAACTCAAAGAGAAATTTCAACGAATGTGTAAGTATTCTTTTCTTCTATTTGTTACTTTTATGATCACTATAGTTAAATTATTTATAATACTATATAAATATCATTATTTATAGAAATCACTTGTGATACTAAATTTACCTATCAATTAATTGTTTCTAATTAATTCCATTTAAAGATCTATTATCATATGATTGGTTTTGGTATTATCCAAAAATTGTTGTACTAATGTCATTTCTTTAACTATTTCAGGTGATAAATCCATGATCAAGAGGAGATACATGTATCTTACCGAAGAGATTTTGAAAGAAAATCCAAGTGTATGTGAATACATGGCACCTTCATTGGATGCTAGGCAGGACATGGTGGTGGTAGAGGTACCTAGACTAGGAAAGGAGGCTGCAGTGAAGGTTATAAAAGAATGGGGCCAACCAAAATCAAAGATTACACACTTAATCTTTTGCACCACAAGTGGTGTAGACATGCCTGGTGCCGATTACCAACTCACGAAACTCTTAGGTCTTCGTCCATATGTGAAGAGATACATGATGTACCAACAAGGATGCTTTGCAGGTGGGACGGTGCTTCGTTTAGCCAAGGACTTGGCTGAGAACAATAAAGATGCTCGTGTGTTAGTTGTTTGTTCTGAAGTTACTGCAGTGACATTCCGTGGTCCTAGTGATACTCATTTGGACAGTCTTGTTGGACAAGCCCTCTTTGGAGATGGAGCTGCTGCACTCATTGTTGGTTCTGACCCAATACCAGAAATTGAGAAACCTATATTTGAGATGGTTTGGACTGCACAAACAATTGCTCCAGACAGTGAGGGAGCCATTGACGGTCACCTTCGTGAAGCTGGTCTAACATTTCACCTTCTTAAAGATGTTCCTGGGATTGTTTCAAAGAACATTGATAAAGCATTGATTGAGGCTTTTCAACCATTAAATATTTCTGATTACAACTCAATCTTTTGGATTGCTCACCCAGGTGGACCCGCAATTCTTGATCAAGTTGAACAAAAGCTAAGCTTAAAACCTGAAAAAATGAAAGCCACTCGAGAAGTGCTCAGTGAATATGGTAACATGTCAAGTGCATGTGTATTGTTTATCTTAGATGAGATGCGAAAGAAATCTGCTCAAGAGGGGCTTAAGACGACAGGAGAAGGGCTTGATTGGGGTGTGTTGTTCGGCTTTGGACCAGGACTTACCATTGAAACCGTTGTTTTGCACAGTGTGGCTATATGATAAGCTTAATTAGTTTATGTCCATGTATATGCTTTCAAATTTGTTCGACTTTTATGAAAGGAAGAAACACGCATGTGTTCAACATATATGTACCTTCATACTAAAATAATATAATCGTGATTAACTTTATATTCATACGATTGCTATTTATTTGAAAAATATAACATTTGTAATTTATATTTAGGAAGAAAAAAAACTCAGTAGAAGAATTATATTTTAATATGTAGCAATGTGATATGTGTGTTTCAAACTTTTAGAATTTGTAACTGATTTCCCGTTAAAAAGTTTGTAACTTTTTTTGATAAAGAGTTTGTAATTTATCATCCATTCAGTTTTGCCTAAAAGAGTTTGATAAAAAGTTTGTAGATGAGTCATCCATTTAGTTTTGGCTAAAACAAAACAACCTTCATCATCTCGAATACACACACCAATGCCGACCGGATTCAAAGCTTGAGAAAAGGACCCATCTACGTTACATTTAAACCTGCCGGAACTTGGTTTGACCCACTTCAAATCGTTCAGTGTAATGGAGTGTTGAGGGATGGGATGACGAATAATTTGAGCATTCCTCTAGCTAGAAAGAAGAGAACCTGCACGATCACAAATTAGCTTGAGTTGTTTCAGTAACATTGTTCCATACCTTATTGTTTCGATGCTTCCATATACTCCATAGAGTCACACCGAAAACTTGTTTTTGCTGCTGATCCAGATGTTGTAAGATAGCAAACACATTGGTTGGAAAGTTTGCATTAGTATCAAAGGCACCCATCAAAGGGCTCCATAAGCCAATGCGCTGCCAGCAAAGCATGCTTTTACTACACATAAAGAACATATGAGTACTATCTTCACCAAATTCATCACACACCGCACACCTATCAGTACACTGAATTCCTTTTGCTTGCAGGCGAATTCTCGTAGACAAACAATTACGACAAGCTCTCCAGAGAAAAATCTTAACCTTTGGGGCCAATTTTAAGCTCCAAATATATATGTATGTATGTATGCAGTCGCTTTTACTTATAATCGAATCATGTTTCGAACTTTTAATTAAAAATGACAAAGGAAAATGACTTTTTATAAACATAAATTTTATAGTTTCTTAAAAAAATTAAAGACTTGTTATTAAAATTAAAAGATTACATAGTACCAAACATTTGATAGGGACATTCATGTATATTTTCTTTTCCGCACGTACTTTATAATATCCTTAAAGCACGTCTCAAATGTGTATATATTTTAATGTCTAAATATAAATTGAAGTCAATCTCTTTTATTTTTTTAAATAACAAATGACACAAAGTATTTCCCTAAAAAAATGACACAAAGTATTTCCCTAAAAAAATGACACAAAGTACTCTAAACTTGCAACAATATTTTTTTAGGTGTAAACTCACAACAATATTTTTTTTTTTTTAAAGGTAAACTCGCAACAATATTGTTAATCGAGTGATATACTCAAATGATTAATAAAATTTAGTTAAGAACTTATTGTTAGAAAAATCCAATTCAAATATTTACTAAAAAATATATTCTTCAAATTTTACTTACTAACGAACTTAAATTTGAACTACGAAAATGTTATTTTTTTCTAAAAACCGAAGAGTTAAAGGACAAAAAGAGCTCACAGCCATGTTTAATTAGTCTTAACGGCCAATTATTGCTTATTAAATAAAACACAATAGGGTAGAGACCAAACTCATACATGTCACAGCCAGACATATATAGTACTATTATATTAGCACCAAGTTGTATTGAATGTTAAAAAAATTGCACGATGAAAATGTTACAAATATTTTAGTGAAGCGTACGATGTTTATCAGTATCACCTCTTCTACTCTTTCTTTCATATAAAACCATCTCACCCTAATATATTCCTATAATCAGAAACTTTAATGATCTGCTCCAATCCACCATCAAACATCATCGTACTCTTTCCTTTTCTATATATACAACAAAAATACTGTTAACCAATTGAGCTCCAATTACAGTACTTTACCAACATATTATATAGTTGCTGTAATTAGAAACTTAATATATCAAGATGATGAGTGCAGGAGCCTTAAAGTTCTTGAGAAAGAACAAGAACTTTATTGTCCATCATGGTTCTATGCGCCTTGATGGACTAGTTTCTACGGTTGCATGTAGAGAATACTCGGCTTACAACAACAAAATATATATTCACAAGAGTCATAGGGCAGAAGGCCCTGCATTCATTTTGGCCATAGGCACCGCAAATCCACCAAATTGTGTTGAACAAAGCACATATCCTGATTTCTATTTTAGATTTTAGAGTCACAAATAGCGAGCACAAGACGCAACTCAAAGAGAAATTTCAGCGCATTTGTAAGTATTCTTTTAATCTATTATTATTTTTAGATATGTTCCATTAACATTTATTTTCAATCTCTAGTATTTTTTTCATGACTCGAAAATTGAATAGTGTAATAGAGTAAAAGGTCTCTAGTATTCTTTTAATCTCTAGTTATAGAGTAAAAAACTCTTTACACTATTAAAAAAAATTGAATAGTTTAAAGGATAGAATCGTAAAATCAAGTGACTCATCTGATTCTATACGATTTCAGAGGGTTTATAAGTGGTTTAACTCGAAATTCATATCCAAAAATGTGAAATCTAATCATTTTACGAATTAAAACGTGATTTTAACACCTTGAACTTTGGTAATGGTTTGTGGATGAGGCTTGAACTTTGGCTCCCATTTCCTTATCGTTAGGTAACGAACAAACAAAAGTTAAGATCATTCTCTTAAAGCAAATTCATAACCTTCGTTCTCTTGAAATTTGACATAGACTACATCAATAATTAGACACAATCCTATATATGCATGTATTTCGTTTATCATTTTTTTTCTTTCTTGAGAAACCTGCTGGTTATAAAAAAAATCAAATAATTAAGTGATTAATGAGTTCAATTAAAGACAAATCGTTATGTTAGGGACAATAGGGGTTCAAATTTTGACTGAAACAATTATTAGTCATACTTTACTTAGGTTCAAACTCCAAATTTTTAAGGCCCTCTTCTTGTGAAAACGAGAGGGTTAAGATAAAAAGATATAAAAAAATATAAATCAAATACAGAAAACAAATATATTTTTAGCTCATATAAAAATAAAGTAAAAAATATCATTGTTTTAGAAGTCACTTATGATTATAATTTTTCCTACTATATCAATAATAAATATTGCATTACAAGACCTAGTATTATATGATTGATTTTGGTATTGCTAAAGATTTTGATGTACTGATGTCATTTATTTATAACTAATTTAGGTGATAAATCAATGATCAAGAGAAGATACATGTACCTAACAGAAGCTATGTTGAAAGAGAATCCTAATTTTTGCACTTATATGACACCTTCTTTGAATGCTAGGCAAGACATGGTGGTGCGAGACGTGCCTAGACTAGGGAATGAGGCTGCAATGAAAGCTATAAAAGAATGGGGCCAACCAAAGTCAATGATTACACACTTAATATTTTGCACCATGAGTGGTATAGGGATGCCTGGTGCCGATTACCAACTCACAAAACTTTTAGGTCTTTCACCACATGTGAAAAGGTACATGATATACCAACAAGGATGCTTTGCAGGGGGCACTGTTCTACGTTTGGCCAAGGACTTGGCTGAAAACAATATAGGTGCCCGTGTGTTAGTAATATGTTCAGAAGTCACTACATCAATATTTTGTGGCCCTAATGATACTGACATGAGCAACCTTGTTGGACAAGCATTATTTGGTGATGGAGCTGCTGCAGTCATTGTTGGCTCTGATCCAATACCAGAGATTGAGAAACCTCTATTTGAGCTTGTTTGGACTGCACAAACAATAATTCCAGATAGTGAAGATGCTATTAGTGGCCAACTTCGTGAAGTAGGACTAACATTTAATCTTCGTAAAGATGTCCCTGAAATTATCTCAAAGAACATCGATAAAGCACTAGTTAAGGCATTTCAACCATTAGGCGTCTCTGATTACAATGCAATTTTTTGGATTGTCCACCCAGGCGGACCTGCAATTTTGGACCATGTTGAACAAAAGTTAGCTTTGAAACCGGAAAAGATGAAGGCCACTAGGAAAGTACTTAGTGAATATGGTAACATATCAAGTGCATGTGTATTGTTTATATTGGATGAGATGAGAAAGAGATCGACTCAAGAGGGACTTGAGACCACGGGAGAAGGGCTTAAATGGGGAGTGTTGTTCGGCTTTGGACCCGGACTTACCATTGAAACTGTTGTTCTCCATAGTGTGGCTATATGAGATGCTTGATATTGTTTTCTTTTATTTTGTTCTATTACTTTTAATCTTGCTTGAATTTACATGTAAGAAGAATAAATATAGAGTTCAATTTGTACTATCAAACTAGATTGGTGACCCGTGAGTCGCACGGGTTTTATTAGCCGAAATATAGTTGCTATATGAAATGAATACCGCAACAAAATAAAAAGGACATTTAATATTAATGTATTGTCATATGATAGTAATGTATCGTTAATTAAAATCAACACCAGCACATATTGAAGTTGTACATTCTCCTAAATGTGGGTTTTTTATACTACATGTTACGAAATATTTCCTCATACACAACGTCGGATGTCATTTCAGGGTTTTCATCGTCTTCATTTGTGATTAATATCTTCAACTCTTCTCTATAAGTAACCCTCGAAACATCAACATACAACAATAAGAAATACTTATACTTTTTCCTTATGATAAGAATGAAATTTTGGTATAATTCTCAACTAAATAAGTACTATCAATTGCTATTAAATAAGATTTTTCTTTTTAAACTATAGAATAGCAACAAATATTATTTCATGTCTTCTATAGTATTGAGAGAATGCTGCGTTACACCAAAGAAAAAGAGAGAAAATGTTGGGAATTCGAAATCCAGGAACATTTTACCATATACCCCTACACTTATACCTTCACCCCTACAAACAATAAAAAATTCCAATTTTACCCCTTTTAACTTCATCCCATAAAATACTTTTGACATGTAAAGGTTTTCCAGAATTTTAGACAAAAGTATAAATCTGCAGGTTGAGAAATATTTTTCCAGAATGTGCTAAACATTAGATGCCTTGAAATCTTACTCTTCAATATATTCACCCAAACATAGAACATTACAATCAGATCTGAAAAATTCCTCAAAAAAAATTAGATTTGGAATTGACTTTATACCATTTGATGACATTGAGGAGAAAAAATTTCCATAAACAAGATTTGACGATTGTCCCCAATTTTGTTATTGATTGATAGCTATGAATGTTTGTTGCAAAATTCGGCTGCTTTAGATTTAATGGAATTGTGAAATTTCATCTATAATTTTCATTATTCGTGGAATAAGTTGTTTTCTTGGATTTTGTGAATTTGATTGATAATATATCAAAACTGCAATTGTTACTTGGTGGTTTTCATGTTGTTAGTAGGTTGAATTGAAGTCGTAAGTAATTTGTTACTGTGTTAGGTTAGGTGTTGGATTTGATTATTGTCAAGTATATGAATAATTTAACTGATAGTCATGCGTAAATGGTTATGTTTCTGCAAATCATTGTGAGCTTTCAAACCCAAATTTTAACCTTTAGAAAAACTTTTCCACAACACTCCGGTAATAAATTTCTAAACTGTATTTTGTTAAACTGCAAATCAAAGTGTTTCGTGGGGTGAAGTTAAAAGTGGTAAAATTGGAATATTTTATGATTTGGAGGGGTAAATGTTTAAGTGTAAGGGTACATGGTAAAATGTTCGAAATCCAGACACAATTTAAACAATAACTTACGGATCACTACAAAACTATTGAGATTGCAACTATTATTTCCATTTTGTTGGATATACAACAATGACATATCTGCAGCAACAAATCACGTCCTTTACTTCCTTCAAAAAAAAAAAATCACGTCCTTTGCTTATTCAAAAGTCATACAAAACAGTGCATTATCCAAAAGTCATACAAAACAGTGCACATAAACTTAAAGTAAATGTTGTTATATAAATTTCAGCATTCAAAGGTGGTGCAGAAAAAAAAATTTGCCACTGCATGAGAATTTGCTAACATCGACATCAAGTAAACAACAAAACACTATTTTTATTAGTTTTAATTTTTTAACTATATGAATTCTAATTCTTTTAAAAATTTGACTTCTAAACAGGGCAATTCCCAATAATGTAACCATTATTACTCCATAGTGGTCCTCATTAAAAATAGCGGAGTTCACAACATCGCCGGTATATGCAAGAATGCCGTAATTTAAACATAACGCAAGAGTGGTAGCTTTGACATTATGAGTTTGCTATGCAAACACTGTATGATTTATCCAGAATTTCAATATATATAGCTACCTTTCTCTCCATTCGAAACACACAAACAATTGTTGAGTGGATATTGAAAGATGACGATGGTTGATATTCTAAAAGTCTTAATATAAAAGAATGCAGGAAGCCGTTCCATTATTCCTAAAAGAATGCACTTAAAGTGGAGTAAATATCCTTTTTTTTTTACTGAAATAACAACAATAAATCGCAGTCATGGCTAATTACAAACGCAAAAAAATATAGAGCAATTTAATTAAATGCAGCAATGTTGTTTCAACATAAACATTCAAAAATATCTGATACAAAAGGGACTGGAAATAATACTTATGAAACAAAAGTTGAAAAACTTGCAACATATGAACCCAAAACCAATTCTGGAGGCTTCGACAAATCTTAAACATCAAACTGTAATTAAACTACTGAAGAACAAATTATAGTCTTTATAACATGAAACAGACTTCTGAAACTTAAAACTAAAAATAACAGCATCCAAAAAAAGCCAACAACTTGCAAAGTCCTCCACCGAAAAAACCAAATGATGCCACCAAAGTCTAATTGTAAATAACAATCACCATGTTGAATATGAAAGAAGAAAAGAAGATGCAAGGATGTAGTTAAGTCAACTACAATATGTAGGTATATATAACATAAAGTGTGTGTGAAGAGCTACCTTTCTCTGCATTGGAAACGCACAAAAAATTGGTGAGTGGTCGTGGATATTAAAAGCTGAGGAAGGTGGATATTCTAAAAGTCTGAAAATAATCAGGTTTTGTTTTGATTTTCAATGAGGAAGCCGTTCCAATAGGAAGAATAGGAAGGGATATTAAAAACTCATAAAAGAATGCACTTAATGTGGCATGAGAATAGAAAGGGACGCAAGCAGTATTTGAATTTCAAACTGCACATCTGAAGGAGGGAATTTTTTTAGGGCTTACATCTTTGTATTTAATGATAGGTGATTAGAGGAAAAAATCTAGGTTTAACAATAGCAAGACCTAATAAGCTTTAAGAATAAGGGATGTTAAAATAGTACTAGACCATCTACCCGTGCATCGCCCGGGTCCAACCAACGAAGAAAAGCGACGAATATTTTATACGGTATAACTAAATTCTAACATAATTTTTCACATAGGACTATGATGTATTACATATTTAGTATTAGAGTGACATTTATGACGCTTGAACAAATAAATGATCCATTAATATAATTATAAATAATCGTACATCGAACATTAATTATTATACATTACAAAATATTTCGTTATAAAAGATAATCCTAAGGTTGGAAGGTATAAAAGATAATCTAGGTATAAATACTTTCTCGCCAATATGACTTTCGAAGATCACCTTTCCTTCAAGAACGTATATGCCCATTCTGGTTATAATGAGTCTTGTTCCATTGCATAATTTTAATGTTTGATCGATATTCCTTAACAACATCACTAAGACTCCGACTTTTAATATGAGTGTGATTTGAAAGTCCTGAAGCTGTAATTGTGTTGAGAAATTCAGGTGTGTGTACATCAACAACTACATCACCATTTATATTGCGTGAATATGGTGAGTCATAGCTCAAATGAAATTTTTCTTCCCCAGAAAGCAAATCCAATATATAGTCATTGATTTCTTCAACAACTGGATTTTTTGGAGCTAATATAGCTCTGATTTGGAAATAAGAGATGTCAATCATGTTTTCTAATAGATCTGAATGGGTGCTTTCAACAATAGCCGCGAGAGGATCACCATTACTTTATATAAGGAAATCATCTGGAATAGCAAGTGATATATCTACGTCGTTGCTTTCACCAATATTACCATCACCAATATTCAAAACCAAATCAGAAAACATTTTTCTCGCTTCAGCGTCTGAATCTGATGCACCTTTTAGAAGCCTCGTGTTTTTAGTTAGTGTAAGAACTTCACAAAAATTCCAAAGATAAGAAGAATTAATCATAGAATGTACCACTTCTTGTGTAGTACCTTTGGAGATAACAGACAAACTTTGTCTGAAATCTCCACCAAAAATCACAACTATACCATCAAAGGGAATGTATTTATTCGTTTGTCAAGCAACTTTAAAATATCATCTCTAAAAGACACCGGTCTATTTAAAAACATCTCAAAATCTTTTTTTTTTTTTTTGTGTTAACCTCCGGTTCTTAAGGGAAAATGACCCTGGTGATCCTAGAGTTCAATCGGAGATAAATAAAATCTAACCAAGAATTATTCCACACCTAAAGAATTGAATTTGTTCTTTGATGAAGTTCAATAGTCACTTGAGACCAATTGCTTGGTCTATCTCAATAATTTAAAGGCTTAAATGTGCGTTTGTTCCCTGCACTTTCACCCAATTTTGGCAATGGTCTCTGCGCTTTTTTTTGTTTGGCATTGGTCCCTGCAGTTTGTAAAACTTTTGGTTTTAGTCCTTCTGTTAAGTCTCAGTTAAAAAAAAACCAAAATTAACGGTGTGCCACGTGGATCAATCATGACACGCCACGTGGTACACTAAAAGACAAAATTTCATAATTGAAATAAGGAGGTGTAGGTGTCATGATTGATCCACGTGGCACACCGTTAATTTTGGTTTTTTTTTTAACTGAGACTTAACAGAAGGACTAACACCAAAAGTGCAGGGAGCAAACACAAATTTAAACCTAATTTAAAAGACATATAATATTTGGAATTTTGGTTCTCCTCAACGTTCCATTTTTGTTCGAACCGATAGTTTTTTATTCAATTTATTTGCTTACTTTAAAAAGGAAAACTTATACTGTTCAAAAAAACTATTATAGCTTAGAGGAAACTCCATTTCTAGAATCATATAAAATTAACAAAACGATTAGTAAAACAGAATGGAATTCATCTTACAACAATGTTATTAGCTTAAACTTTTTTCATCGGTGTTGCATAAGATTGATCAATTCAGACATAGTTGCTCACAGAAAATTAAAAGAAAATTATATTATCAATCTTCTAATATATTGAAGAATAAGTAAGATAAATACTCAATTCATATACATAAATGTTCCCTAACTACTTAGTGAAAGCTATACTACTTAGTTTGAATACATAGTTCATAGAAAGCACGAATGTTGAGGAAAAAAACACAGTAGGCATTATTATCTATGTTTAGAAATATAGTGAAATATTTAGCTAAGTAATGATTGTATATGTCGTAGTTATATATATAAATTGTAACCAAATTTCAAACTACTCTAATAGAAATCTATTGAACTAATGCATAAGCCACAAACAAATATAATATGATGTCATTTGAGAGACATTTTTTTTATCCCTTTGAACAATCATCGTCTTTTGCATAGCTAATTCAACTTCATTGTTAGAACACATTTACTAACACCATAACTACTTCCCCTAAAACCCCTCTAAGGCTCTTATATTGCATTATTGGACATTGGGAATTAATTCTAAGATTTTGGAATTGACTTTTAGGATACGATCACTGTCAACACAATTGAAAACAATGAAGATCTTTCGTCTTCTATTATAATCTGCAACTATGCCGCAGCTCAAGAATGAGTTGTTCTCCTAAAAACATATGAATCAAATGTAAGGTATATTATCATCAATGAAGAGATTAAATGACTTAGCATGACTATACATGTACACATGATAAGTTTTGGAAGAGTAAACTTTGGAAATCAATCACATTTTAGTTTGAAAATGAAATACATTTTCTTCACCATACTGTTTAGAAGTTAATGTCTATTTTAGAGCTTTTTATTGCCAAATATTTTATAAGACCAGTAAATCAATTTTTTTACATAACAAATATGACAATTAAATCAAATTAGAAGTCTAAATTCCATGGCAATCAATCACAATAACAACTAAATGTCCACTTTCTCTCTAAAAAAAAAAAAACTAAATTACCA
>Ga0228710_1011001_pt1 | contig 11870 bp, 7 predicted proteins | sample MedpolnodulmetaG_FD_177995 | JGI IMG/M metagenome (GOLD analysis project Ga0228710, IMG submission 177995) | Root nodule microbial communities from Medicago polymorpha collected in Santa Monica, California, United States - pink nodules | ecosystem: Host-associated > Plants > Roots > Nodule...
TTTATATAAATCTACTTTCTAATCTAATTCACCGTTTTTATAATGAATTAACAAATACCAAACTCATAAAGCGACAGCGGAGGGTTAGTATTTGTTAATTCATCATCTCAAATATCAATTCATAAAGTGACAACAGAGCTTTGATATTGGAACAAGTGAATTTAGACAAGGGTTGCGAAACATGAGAATAGTCTAGCAAACCTTGAGACATATAAAGTTTCGTTCTTCAAGGATTCTAATAGCAATCAACCATGAGAATAGGCGTGGTTGCTAGAGGAACACACCCACTGCACTTCAAAAGAAGCTTTGATACGCTAAAGAGAAACTTGTCTTTAGAAAGTAGGTCGAATATAAAGTTTAGGTTTAGGGTTTGTTTGTGAAGGATTTGTTATTATGATGAACCAATAATCCCAAGGCGCTTGTTATTATTATTCTTTTAAACCATTAAAAACCCAATCTTTACAACTAAACTTTCTTCTAATCATTTTCTAAAAGTTAATTATATTGAACAACTCCATGTTGGAACGATACTCTCTTTTTACTACTTTGGTAGAACCGTACACATGCGATTTTACTCATCAATAAACAACAAAATACCTTAGTAGCATTGCACGATACAAAGTAATCAATGAATGCTGAAACAAAGAGAATTTTTTTTAAACAAAAAATAAGTTGCATAAAACCTAAATTATAACGCAATTCGATTGTTGAAATAAATCAACAGTCCCCGGCAACGGCGCCAAAAACTTGATAGAACAAGTGTACCAAAAACTATCGAAGTAGTAAAATAATATCATTCCCACAAGGACTGTTTTTAATCTCAACAATTCTAATACGTTATTAAATAGGATGTATAAAGGTTATTTTGTTTTGTCCTAGGCAGTTGATTTTGTTTGATTTTATGAAATCAAGTAACAGAAAATAAAGATTGATTAAGAAAATATGAGAGAGATGAGATTAGGTCTTTTGAGTCATCGATGTTCCCCTAATTGGTATATTGCACCTATTCTTATGAATGATTCTCTAGTTCCACGATGGTTAACAAAATAGTCCTAATCAATCCCTTGAGTTAGGACTCTTTTCAAACTACAGCCTCTAATTCCTTAGGTGGTCTAATAATCTTTGAAGGTTTTAAGCACGTTAACCTAATATCAACTAATAAACGATTATCCATTCCTAGACTAACCATGTTTATTAGAACAATTCAATTAGGTCTAAGTCGAAAGCTATGGTCAGTAGTCATTCGTTCTTACTAAATCATGTTTATATTTGATCAGGATATAAAAAGCATTAAGAAAAATTGAATTGAATAAAAACTAGATTGTCATTCACAATAAATAGAGTTTCACAGCAACATGGTTCAATTAGGGTTACAAGGAATCATCTCAGACCTAATCTCTAAGAGATTTAGCTACTCATAATCGAGTTTACAAATAGCATAATCAATGAAATAATTAAAACATACATGAACTGAGTAAAGGATTATAAAATCACCCTTCCAGCAGTCTTCAGGTCTCAAAATCTCACTTTTGCTCTCCAAAATCGTAACCCTTATGTTGGGAACTGCCTTCAGCTTAAATAGGCAAGTTTGACTGCGCCCAAAATCGCGGCACGGTACCTAAAAATCGCGCCACGATTGCTTCAAAACCCTAGAATCCTTCCAGATCCTTCTTCAAAATCGTGTCGTGCTTCTAGAAATCGTATCACGATTTCCGCAGCTCAAAAACATGCCTCTCTGGTCATAAAATCGTGTCACAGTTGTGAAAATCGTGACACAATTTGTTTCCTTCAATACTTCCAAAATTCTTGCTTTTATCACCCCTGGATACTTCATATTGCTCAAAACTCTATCAAAATTGTCTAAATAAGTCCTAAAAATTATGCAATGACAACATGTCATCAGGCACATGCGCCCTGAGCATGGCCTGTGCGCCCCGAGCATGCAACTTGCTGGAAAAATCGCAATTTTGTGATGTTTTTGCCCTTGTAACTCGTGCTTTTAACCCAAGTTCAGGTGGAAACTTTTCCTATAAATACCGCCTTCCTGATTCATAATTAGGGTAAGTTCACAAACAGAGAAGTTCAAGAGGAAGGTGAATTCTAAGAGCTTTCAGGAGGAGTTTCTCTCTCCTCTCCAAATTTTTAGAGTAAGTTTTGTTTCTTTTGTAATTAGTCATTTAGTTACCATGATTAACTAAATCTTTTTAGGATAGAGTTCTAAGATGAACCTCTATTTATTTTGTTGTATAATTATTTGATTTAATGTCATTTATTTAATTATTTTTTTTCGATATTTAGTTTTATTAGGTTAGATTTATTTGTGTTGTAATGCAAGCCTAGTTTAGGTACTTAGGTTGTGACATGGCCTAATATTGATGCTTATATCTTGATATTTATATCTATCTATCTATGACGTAATTAGTTAGTAACTATATGAAAGATACCGAAAGCGAGTTGACCCTATTAGTAAGTACTTAGGAGGTGACATTACTAATATTGAGTAAAATCTGCTGAACCTAAGATGTAACTAGTTATTGATTAAGGAAACATGTACTGCATGATTTAAACCAAACCTAGTAAAACCATTATCCTCGATCCTTGGAAAGGTAGACGCTGATAGGACTGGCTATTTTTAGAACTACCGAGAGTGTGAGTGTGCTATGAGATTCCTAAGATTTATAGATGGGAAACCCTATTAGGAACATTGGCCTTCAATGCCTTTGAAAATTTAGGAATGTCAATTTAAGTCTATGTTTCAATTACCTTTGAGGGAGTAAGACCCCACACGTAAGGATCATCGTGTGACCAGTAGGTGCAACTCAACATTGGAGCGATAAACCGAAATCAATTGTTTAGGTCATGCCTTGAGAATGATCTTAAAGTGGGTATTTATAGCCTTCTTGGGCTTATGTTTTACTAACTTAGGCCCTAACTAACTTAATCCCTAAGTCAAGAAGCGCACGTCCTAGATGCTTTGGCCGAATATTTAGCCGCAAGATATAGGGAAGGCGGTTTCAGTGCTAAAGGGAAAGGGCTAGCAAGCCCTTAATAGAATATTGACAGTCTAGGTTCATAGATACAAGTTGACGATAATTCAATACAAGTTCAAAGGCATTGCTAGACGGTAGATTGTTGGAGTATACCCTATTAGGTAATCTATATTGATTTGATTTTAAATATGTCCATATCTTTTTTGCCGCAATGATGATAAATATGTCTCATATTTTTTATGTTTACTAATGATAACTATGTCTCATGTCTTTGCGTAAAAGAAAAATATATTTATGGGTTTTAGATCATCGTCGGTGAAGCGTCGCCACAATTGTCCTCTCACAGTCTTGGTGTGAGTTGATTTTGTTGTAGCCATTGGTTTCATTCAAAGTCACCGTTGTCTTTGTACAGCTCTGGCGCCGACGCGGTTATGAGTTAGTTTTTTGTGGTGGATTATGTCAGATCGTGAGTTTTTCAATCTAGTTTTTGCTATGTTTTTTCCGTTTATGATTTTTACGTTTGTTTTTGGTTTGTTTCAAGAGATGAATATGGGTGGTGGCTTTGTTCCGGCTCTATGATTTGGTCTGAAAATCTTGAATCTGGTTTTTTGGATTGAAGATATGGGTTCTTTAGTTCTGACGGTGTTCTGTTGGATGCATACTTGATTCAACATGACTTGTTTTATCTTGATGTTGCTTTAAAGGGCTAGGTGTGTAGATGCTCCGTGTTGACGGATAGTATAGGAGATAATATGGCGGTTCTTTGTTGATTTTGTTTTGTTTCAAAATAATAAAGTTTGTGGAATAGTTAGTCTATTTAATAGAACATTAAGTATATAAATTAATTGTGAAACCCCATTAAACAAAAGGAATTATTCTTAAAGTATTTGTAGTCAAGTTTTAATAAGAAATGGAATAATATTATAGCATAGAGACTATTATGTGGGTGGAGTGATGATCACATCTAATGAATCATGGATAAAGAGTTATCAAGTCTTTACATAGATATAAATATTATGATTAATATTTATATTGGATTGACCCGTCAAGATAATACTCCATAGAATGTTATGTAAGTGTCATAAGTTGTTCTCATAGTGATAATGGTGTATTCCAACCTTTGATCTGAAACCACTATGTATCCTAGATGCATGACTCAAGTACTTTGTTTTCGTTCAAACGTTGTCTGTAATTGGATAACTATAAAGTCAATTGATGGGTACTCCACAAATCATGATGAAGGACATGAGTGACCTAGATGAAGTTTACTCCTCCTAAATAACTAGAGAAATGTCTAAGGACCCAATATTAAACTAAACAAGGCTGACACGCTATGTCTTGTGTTCAATATAGATATGAGGGCAAAAGAACAAATAATCATTATCACTTAAAGGTTTCATGCAATCAAGTGACATTTTTGTCAATTTGGTAGCATTGATGTGTTATTAGATATCACTCATTGTTTATAATGTTAAATATAGGATTGAATGTTATTGCTAACATTACAAGAACCTACATTTCACACATATAAGGAAAGGTAAACGAGAGTTAATTAAATAAGTGAGACTTATTATACGGGGGTGCATTTACCATGTGGTACTACATAGCTTGCAACGCCCACAAGTGGTTTGCTTTTCTTGCAGATGTCCAAAAGTTGTTGCTTAGCTTGCAGAACATACACTTATTCTATTTCACTTGTCAGAAACCATATTTTTCACAACCCTAAAATTGCTCGGCTCTCTCTATATAAGCCTTCATTTGAATTAGCTCACACTATGAGTGAATGAGTTCTGTTTGTGTGGACTGAGTAATGACATCACTACTTTGTTTTGCTAGTGATCATCATTTCCTAGATTCTTCTCTATGCTTCAAAGAGGTAAACATAAAACCCTTAGAGTGTTTAAGTAATTTATGTTTGACTTGTGATTAAAGATTTAATCAAGATCCGTTCATTAGATTTATTATGCTAAGAGGATCAAAATTTTGAAAAACCCCTCTTAAAATCCCAACGGCAGTAAAACATAACAAGAAGTGGTTATGACCATATACAAATCATTTACTATATCATTCGGGAGTACAACTCAAATGTACAAACCTTGTACATCAAATTAATGTTCGTCAAAGGACATAGGAGTCAACATGTGAAAAACCTGAAGTATTCATCTGTTTATAAAACAAGTCTTCGAAGAATAGTGAACGAAAGCATCGTCTTGAACTACAATCTTCATTATTGCAAAACAAGTGCCTGATAAATTGGTAAAAGAGCATCTGCCTCGACTGTGTTTTAAACATACAACATGGCGTTTGACAAATCAAGTTTCTGGTAGTTCCAACTACAAGACAGTTACTAAATTAATCCTATCGCATATCAAGACATTAAGTAATGTTATAGACCAAACATCTAGTCAACAAGACATGTAGCAAAGAAGCTCAATTTTGTAATGTTTTTATTTGAGTTATTTTAATTCTCTTTCTTTCATAATCGGACAATGTTATAGGTGTTTTGAGTCTTTTTTAGTATAAATCATGTAATTTGGTCAACAAGACATCTCATGGAAGTTATAGAAACTGGAGGATCAAGGACAATGAAGAAACTAATCATGTAATTTTGTGTTAGTTTACAAATTCACACTAATTTTAAATTACATGGAATTTTGTAAACAATCAACAGACAAAGTATGTTGAACATGCCACAATTGAAAGACACTCAAGTACAATGTGTATCGATTACAGTCGCAAATAACAGAAGTTCACATTTTTTACCTGAAAAACAAATCAATAAAGATATAATATCAAGTGTAAAACTTGAAAACTTTAAACCAATTAATAATTTTAAGTGGAAAATAGAAATTACAAAAAGTAATAGTTATTAGCTAGTCAAAAGAACTTTAGCAATTGTTATGTAGAAAACATGTTAATCACCAATATTTGTACTTAAGTACCATAAGTTCCACGAAAAAAAGTGAAAAAAAAATATACATTGAAGTTGCAATAGTTTCATATTTTATGACAACTTAAATATGTAGTTGCAATAGTTCTCAAAATCGTTTTCCATAAAAACAATTGTTCACTTAGATTAATTTTAAATGTGTATTTCAAAGGGGCAAAGCATGTGATGTTGACAAGTATAAACTAAAAGATGTTAAGATTAATAAACTTCCTTTGCTTACCACATTGACAAGTTTTCAAGTGAAAGAGTCTACTTCATGACCATCTTGACATAAACTGATCTTTCACATCATAAAGAAAACTGAAGTAAGCATGCCTCCATTTCCGCTTGAATAAAAGGGAACCAAAAACTATCCAGAAGCTGATTGCAAATCCAACTCCCATGCCCATATAGAAACATTCCATTAGCTCTGATCCACCCTCTTCATTTGTTATAATTTTTGTGTCACCATCATGACTGCATTTCTTAATGAGTGGAGTTCCGCAAAGTTCAGGATTGCCCATATAACTAAGTGGTGTAAAGCCTTGGAGTTGGGTTCCTAATGGGATTTGACCCTTCATATTGTTGAATGAGAGATTCAATACCGCAAGAAAAGAAAGTGCAGACATGGTTTGAGGTATTTCTCCTGAAAGTGTGTTGTTTGAGAAATCAAGGGACTCTAACTGTTTCATGTTGCCGATTTCTTTTGGTATGGTTCCCATTAATTGATTTTGTGACAAGTTCAAGGATTGTAATGCAGTGAGTCTAAATACTTCTAAAGGTATTCTACCTGACAAACAGTTGTTAGAAAGGTCAATAACATGCATATACTTTCTATAGGATAAGTCGTTACCCTTTGTCCGTAATGGAACATCGATTGAAAAACTTGTCCAACTATCTAAACCCTTATGCATAACAGTAATAACAAATTCATCTATTGCCAAAGAATTATTGGAAATCATGACCGTGATATTATGTAGGCAAGAAGGTATTGCTCCTGTTAATTTATTGTTTGCAAGATCAAACACCAAGAGAGAAGATAACTGGCATATTTGTAGTGGAATATCACCACTAAATTCATTTGATCTTAATTGAAGAACTTTCACTTCCAGCTGCCCAATCCAATTTGGTATATTTCCAGAAAAATTATTTTTCCTGAGATTAACGATTACAAGTTTTTGGCAATTTTTCAATGACACTGGTATCTCCCCATGCAACTTAGTTTCATAAATATGCAACGACATAAGGTTGGATAAGGAACCCATTGAGTGTGGAATCGTTCCTGTTAGATTATTGTTCCCTAGGTCAACATGAATAAGGGATTTCCAGTTTCCCCAGCATTCAGAGAGTCCTCCTCCTGCTAAAAAGTTATGAGAAACGTCCAAGCACTCCAAATTGCTTTTCTCTATCATATTATGGCATAAAAGAGGAGAAAGAGATCCACGCAAATAGTTATAACTTATCGAAAAAACTGTCACATTCGAAGTTAATCGAGGAAGGCTACCAATCAAACGATTTCTACTCAAGAATACAATTTCAGAGTTTAACAAAACATTTGACATGTCCCAATGCATGTTATTGCCGACTACATCGAGCACTATACATTGAGATGCCAAACTCCAAAATTTGTCTTGATGTTCATTTGTAAAGGAAGAGTGGTAGATTTCTAGAAGAGCGAGAGATGTTTGTGTGTACAACCATGGTACAAGTTTAAGTTTTGCATGCGCCAAAGTGAGTTCTTGAAGTTCAAAAGGTGGAATCCAATGGGGATCAAAGTCAAAGATGAAGAAGGGTGAACCCAAATACAATTTTTTTAAATTGGAGAGTTTGGCAAAATTTCGATGGGTCAGAACTCCATGAAGATGGTAATTGTCTCCGATAGATAATACTCTTAGATTTGAGAGTTTCCCCAAACTTTCAGGAAGACTACCGGTCAAGTTATTTGAGGCAACGTTAAATCCAACTAAGGATGACAAATTCCCCAAAGTTGTTGGAATAGATCCAATTAATAAATTCCCATTGAGATTTAGATATTGTAGGTTTCCAAGTTGGCCTATCAAATTAGGAATTGTTCCACTCAGCATGTTCTCTTCCAAATACAACGAATGCAAGTTTCGAAGATTCAATAAAGTTGCAGGTATTTGTCCATGGAAACGATTTGTTTCAAGATCTAAATAAGAAAGGCCACTTAGATTGAACAACCAAATAGGCAATTCTGAGAATAAATCATTATAAGAAAGATCAAGATATTCAAGTGAAGTGAAATTGGAATGTAGAAGAGATGTGCTCACACTTTCAAGTAGGCACCTACTCAAATGCAACTCAGAAAGCAAGGGAAACATAGTCAATACTTGAAGCCAACGAGTTTCCCTATGGAGATCGACGGAGTCCAGATTGAGAAATTCTAAGGATGATGAAAGACGAAGAAGCCATCTCAAATCATTAATCACAAGATTCTCATTTTCTGACAAGTCAAGATGAACAACATTGGAAAAGTTTACACTCCTATGAGAAGTGTTAACTAATGATATGTTTTGACAATCCAACGACAACTGTATATCGTTGAAGTCATTGTTGCTCAAATCCAAGTAGTTCAAAAAATCAAGGTCGAATATAGAAAGATGAAATTTACCTGTCAGACAATGGCTTTTGTTCTTTTTGTTCCCAATAATGAAGTCATTGGTGGAACAAGGGAGGCTTAGGTTTGTGACTCTGCCATTGATGTTACAACGAACTCCCCTCCATTCACAACAATCCTTTTTGTTGGACCATGTTGGCAACATGCCTAAGGGATTGGTGAGTCCATGTTTAAAACAAAGGAGTATTTGTTTGTCCTTTTGGTTGCAAGAAGCATTTGTCTCACATATTACGATATTTAATATGATTAGAGATGAAAATAATAGAGAGAGTGGTGCATTTTTGAAGGAAATAAATCTCACCATGTTATCACTAGATATGAAGGTTTAAGATATTTTAATTAGTCTACCGTATGCATGATATATAGCATTTTCGGAGTGTTAATTGGGATAACGACCCTGACTCTTTTTTTTGGGGAGACCTTGACTACGGCCTGTTCAATTCATTCAATGCAAATTCAAAAGGAGTGATGCAAACGTTTGTGAATTTTCGTCGAGACAGTTATCGTACTATATAGGAGCACTCTCCTAATTTTTCTTCCTTTTTTACATAAGCTCTTTAATTTTACTACTCCATAAAAATAGTAATCGTCAGGTTGTAAAAGTATTTTATATTTTTTTGGACAAAAGGTTGTAAAAGTAATTATAAATGGTATAGGGAATAGATATTATAAGAGTTAAAAAAAATGAAAGTATAATAAATATCGAGGGATATATATAATAGGAAAAATAGTTTAAAATTTTATGGAAATCGTAAAGTTACATATAATTTGAAACAAACACATATTTTGTTAGAATGACATATAATTTAGAACGGAGGAATATAGTAATCGTCGGTTTGTAAAAGTTTGGATGATCAAAATTATTAGTTTATGAAAGTTTCTGGAGACCAATATCGTTGGTTTGTAAAAGTATGGGATACATTTAATAAAATTGTTTTATTAAGGGTTTTACATGTTTTATATTCTAAGGTTTTTATAATTTAATGGTATTGAATATTAAAATAATAAGGTTTTAGTTATAGAAATATAGAAAGAAATAAATTGTATAATGTAATTGATAATTACAAATTTTGAATAGTAGAAGTAATGCTTAGCTATAGCAAAACCCACTAACTATTGGTGCATGTAATGCTAACACACAAGGCTTTTATTTATATGACCAAGCCTTTGCATATTTCTTCATATTACCCGATGTGGGACATTATTCTTTTATTATTATTGATATCCTCCCGCAAGTTGTATGGTCTAAAAGAGAGATGCAACTTGGACAGTAACTAATCGAACCTAGGACGAAGCAGGGGTTTGGTTAGAATATCAGCAAATTGATCATCGGTAGAAACAAAGGATACTCGAAACTTGCCATTTTGAACATTTTCTTGGACAAAATGATAGGCTAAGGCTATATGTTTCATCCGAGAGTGAAATACAGGATTAGCACTAAGGTGGGTAGCACCGAGGTTGTCACAATAGATGACTGGATTGGCTTTTGGAGTGTGGCTGAGTTCAGTGAGTAGGGAAAGGACCCATAGTAGCTCACTCGTCGTGTCAGCCAAGGCTTTATATTCTGCTTCTGTGGAAGAGCGAGCAACAGAACGTTGTTTTCAAGAGCTCCAAGAGATGGGCGTGCTGCCAAGATATAACAGATAACCAGTGGTTGAGATATAATCATCCTTGTTGCCTGCCCAGTCCGCATCTGAGTAGGCGTGGAGATTTAATGGGGCGGTCGTCGAAATGAAGACGCCTTTGTCACAGGAACCCGCCAAGTATTTGAGCACTCTTTTGAGTGCAGTCCAATGCGCCGTTCTGGGGTTTTGCATGAATTGGGCGAGTTTTTTTGTGCTGAAGGCAATGTCTGGGCGAGTAAGGCTCAAGTATTGGAGGCTTCCAACGAGCGCTCAATACTCGGTTGGGGACGGTAGGAGATCGCCGGAATCCTTGAGAAACTTATTTGTGGTAGACAATGGAGTGGATGCTGGTTTCGTATCTGCCATGCCTGATTTATGTAGTAGATCAGTGATATATTTCCTTTGGTAAAGGAATATGCCCGCAGTAGAAGAAATCACTTCGACCCCCAAGAAATAATTAAGACATCCAAGGTCTTTCAAAGAAAAGCGAGCGACGAGTGTGGCGATGAATGAGGAGACCTCAGCAGGAGAACTCCCGGTAACAATGATATCATCAACATATACTAATAAGTATAGTGTAACACCTGGTTTGCGGTGGATGAATAAAGAGGCATCAGCAGTGGAGTTGACAAAGCCAAGGGATAAAAGGAATATTTAAAGCTCCGTATACCAGGCACAAGGTGCTTGCTTTAACCCGTAAAGTGCCTTTTTGAGACGACAAATATGATCAGGGAAGGTTTTGTCGACAAATCCAGGTGGTTGTAACATGAATACTTCCTCCTTGAGCGTACCTTGGAGGAACGCATTGTTGACATCAAGCTGACGAAGGGACCATCCTTGACGAACTGCAAGTGTAAGGACAATTCGAATAGTCACCGGCTTAACAACTTGGCTGAATGTTTCTGTGAAGTCACATCCAGGGCGTTGATGAAATCCTTTGGCGACTAGTCGTTCCTTGTAATGATCAGTGGAGCCATCCGAATTTCGTTTGATACGAAAAACCCATTTACACCCAACCAAATTCTGAGCAGAGGACCGACTAACAAGATCCCATGTGTTATTGTTGTGTAAGGCATCAAATTCAGCTTGCATAGCCGAGCGCCAATCAAGGTCACGAAGGGCTTGAGTGATATTGCTCGGTTCGATGGGACATTAGGTGTGAACATGAAGGTTAAGCTTTTTGATGGGTTTAACAATGTTGTTTTGAGAACGGGTGATGATCCCACCGGCGTTGGTAGACTGGTTGTTGTGTGGGCGAGCAGTGGGTGGGGGCGGTGGTGGAGGCGTTGGCGATGTAGTGATGTTGGCCAGTTCATTGGATGTTGGAGACACGGGCGAGGATATTTGAATGTTTTTGGCGACCTCAATGGAGTTTGGTGAAGAGGGCGAAGATGTTTGAGTGGGTTCGGTGAGCTCGCTGGTAGTTTGTGAGGAGGGCGACTGTTGTTGAGTGGTGTGGGCGAGGTCATTGGGCATTGGTGATGAGGGCACAGACGGGTGAGTGATATGGGCGAGCTCATTTGGAGTTGTGGGATGTTGAATGATTTGAGTGAGCTTGTTTTGGTTTGGCGAAGCAAGCGTCAAATCTGGGGCGAGTGCCTGTGTTTGAGTAGCAAGGGAGCTAAACGGAAATTCTGATTCAACAAACTTTACATGGCGAGAGGTGTAAATCCTGCCTGTTGTGGGAT
>Ga0228710_1011002_pt1 | contig 11869 bp, 7 predicted proteins | sample MedpolnodulmetaG_FD_177995 | JGI IMG/M metagenome (GOLD analysis project Ga0228710, IMG submission 177995) | Root nodule microbial communities from Medicago polymorpha collected in Santa Monica, California, United States - pink nodules | ecosystem: Host-associated > Plants > Roots > Nodule...
TAGTTGAATTAAAAAGTTTGAAAGATATTTTAAATAAAATATTCAACTATTTCTCTATCACAAAATGATATGTTAAGTAACGTCACACCGATAGGGTATGTCCGTCACTCACATAACAAAGGGATAGTAGTAATCCAAAATATTTATATATATAAAAAATCACATTTAGGTAGAACTTTAATTCAAAATATAGTAATATTGGATTGCAAAATTTATACAATTTTCCACATGTCTTTTAATAAAGTAACTTACTTATTGCAATCTCATTCAAGGACTTTAAGAATAATAATAAGTAAGAACTATATCATCACAATGTACAATTTTTATGTCTCAAAATTTAAACATTGATAGAGTATTCTAATTATAATTGACATAAGTATACACATTTTAGGTACATTGAATAATAATAATTATATTAATAACAACACACCGATAGGGTGTGACTGTTACCAATATAATGTTAATCTATTTAACAAAATACGCATAATTGTACCCACGATAGATGAGATTACAATTATACAAATAAATAATGTTTATGCTTAAGAGAATATGATACAATAATATCATGCATAAACAATTGTACTTAATTTACTCAACTTCGGTCATATTCAAATAATATAAAAATGTGCTTAACAATATTTTAAAGGCTTAATTGCAGTTTTAACCCCCTAACTTTCTCAAAGTTGCGATTTTGGCCCCCTAAGAAAAAAAACTACAAAACAGCCCCCTAAGTTTTGCAATTGTAGCAGTTTTGGCCCCCAAGACTGATATTGACTCGGTCTAAGCTGACGTGGCACCCTAAGTGAGGTGCCACGTGTTATTTTTTATTTTATTTTTTTGCCTCGGGGGGCCAAAACTGCTACAGTTGCAAAACTTAGGGGGCTATTTTGTAGTTTTTTTTCTTCTTAAGGGGCCAAAATCGCAACTTTGGGAAAGTTAGGGGGCTAAAACTGCAATTAAGCCTATTTTAAATTAGCACATCATAAATATGACTTTAGAATTTCTTTTATATGAAGTAGTATAATAACAAAAGTTATTATTTGGAATACAAGTGTGTCAAATAGTTTTCTAATTTATCCAGAATAGAACTCTTGGAATAATTTTTTTTCAATACTCCCACTATAAATTAGAAAGAACATAAATACAAAATAAAGTATTATAGTAAGAAAATAGTATATAACAACAAAGTTTTGTTTAGAATATTCTGAAGAAAAAAAAAAGATTTCACTTCTATATAGGATATCATAATTGCACAACAAAAGAGAATAAAGACTAAATTTCTTCATATGTGCAATAATAAGCAATAAGTCACAAATGATAAAATAATTAAATTACAACTTATTTCGAAGAGTGTGACATTCATCCTTATACTTAGAGTCAATGACTTTTGATGACTTAACGAGAATATCTTATAATATAGTCATCTCAAAATATTTCTCAATAGAGAATAAACAATTATAAATAAACATATGTGAGACTCTAATTATAAATCAATATGATCTATATAAGAATTCAGATGTAAGGATGATACATATTTTAAAAATTGCCTCAATTCTTAATAAGTTGTTTTGATAAAAGTTAACGGATAAACAACAAAGAGGTGTACAAATTTTAATTCATAATTAGAATTTTAGCGTAAAAAATGCAACAATGCATTATTCACTATATATAAAATATATAGTTTAATATTATTGTGATCCAAATATTTAATTACGACAAGACACATAATTAGATAGTTAATGGTGTTTGTCACAGAATTTAGAGTAATAAACTACGGGTCTAGATTAGAGAGTATAGTAGAAAGCATAACGTATATTAAAGAGAAATATGCCAATTTTAGATTCAATTAATATAAATGACATATATATACAACTCACTATACTCATTTTGAAAACAAAATATTATGAGGACCCTTCAAAACAATTTGTGACAAGAATCAAAGACAAGTGTCTTAGTTTAAATATGTCGTCAAAAGAATGATCAATTAGTAAACTTTGGATCTTTATCCTAAGACAATATGAATTCAAGAATATCTTATATTAGAATATTTATAATGCCAAGAATATTTAAAATCGTTAAATTTAAATTAATTATATTTGGCATTAAAATTAATAAAATTGAGCCTTCTATAAATTCACAATAGTAACATTTTAATTAATTATATAGTTAGTGTTACTAATATCAAGAGAGAATTTTCATAATAGTTTAGGCTCAAATATTGAGAATATATAATTTGAAATAAATTATTCTCAGTTTAATTGATATAAGATCTTTTCAAGATTTGACAAAATTTTGAAACCCATAAATCAAGAATATATAAAGTGTAATAGTCAAGTTATTCTTGACAGAACATAATTTTGAGGGTTTCAACAAATCTCAAAATATATATTAATATTGAGTATTTGATGCAAGAATATAAGTTGAGTCTAAGAATTTTCTCAATTATAACACTTTAATAGAATAATTCTCATATGTGTTATTAATATAAAAGGACATTTTCTTATAGAATATTTTAGGCTCAAATCTAAAGAATATATGATTTAAAAGAGTACATGATTCATATTAATTTACATCAAATATTCAGAGATTTCATAAAGCAATTTAAATTCCAAGTTTTAAGGGTAAAGAATAAATCAAATCTTGCGAATATTTAGGGTATAAAAGAAATTATATTTTTATTTCAAATAGGGGATAAATAATTCCTCACTGAGACATCGATCAAGAGAACAAGAATTTTCTCAACGTGCCGTAAAAGAGTAAAGTATCTTATACTAAATTTAGAAATACAGTTTATCTCCAAATAATAATATATAAAATATCTTTAAGTATCAATAAATAGAAAAATTATGCCAAAATACCAGAATATAATAAATAATAATTATTTGGCATAAAACAAAATTTTGGAATTTTTGGCGCTATACAGGTTCGGTTCGGAATTGATCCATTAAGGGAGATCAAAGATAGAAAATGGGCTGTTAACCGAACTCAGAAGAACGGAAGTATTAAGGGTTTTTCATCGCAACACTTAAAGAAAAAAAATAAAAAATAAAATGGGTATATGATCGCGATGCAATATCTAAGTGTAAACCCAAAACAATTTCAAGAATGGCAAACGTGATAACCCAAATACGTGTTAGGGAAAAGCAGTTTCCAGAATTCATGATTAACAATATTTGGATATAATAAAACAATGAGACCCCATACATCAATTCTGATGTCATACGAATAAAAGAAAAATATCATATTTAGGGTTCATGCCATTCAAACAAACAATAGTCATAAATTGCATCTATTTGGCTATGATACCAGTTGATAAAAGTTTAAGGATTTAGTCATGGATCATTAGATACAAATTATAGCATATCAAGGCAACAAAGAAGGAATAAGAGATTGTGTACCTTTAAGATTTATGATTCATGAAGGATAGCTGTCAGAAAGATGAGAGGATGACTACCCTCATTCATTCCGTTTAGCACGAGAATGTTTTTGAATAATTAACCGTCTGATGAGATGACGTTTAAATAGCTAAACGACTGAGGGCAAGGACCTCTCATCGAGCTTATCTAAATGGTCCAACCCATCACGGTCCATTTAGTAATAATAACCAAGCACTCAAATTCATCAACTAATCAGTGCTTAACACAATAAAACAGAATTAATATTATAAGATTAACTTATAATAATTGATTATTGTCAATCCATAATTGATTAATTGAATAATTAATCCAATATTTTTGGGCAATATCCAAGAGTAGTGGCTTTTCCACATACATCAGAAAGTTGCTTTCCCAGATTTTCCTAGGGACGGGTGCAAGAAAGATAAAGTGGATTTTGCATCTTCATGCCCATGCTTTGAGGGATTGTGTAGTCCATGTATTGTACCAACTCTCATGCGTGTCTATCTCTGATTGGGCAAGACAGATTTCCTTTTGCTTTTTGCTTTTCACCTACTGTATTGTTCATAAAGTAAGCATGTGCAGAGCTGAACATTCTGATCATCAGAATGTTCCTTTTGTTTCACTTAGAATGATTTGTAAGACTACATTTGATGTAATCAAATCCTAATAGTGAAATAACAATGAAGAGCAGTGATTAAAACATCTAGGATGATATTCCCTTTTGAAATATTTCTAGTACTTCAATGTTCATAGTCTTAAATGAACATTGAGTATCCTTTTTGACATAATTCTTGTATATGCCTTTATATTGCTAGATTGATCCATGCAAATGTACTTTCCTGGACATTTATTCATGTCACGTGTGCCTTGCATGACCTTGATCAATGTTCTTGAGATTCTGGGCTTGTAAAAGAACAACCTTCTGATCTCTGCTTGAACATTCTGATCTCTGAACAACATTTTGATCTAACTTTCTGACCTTAGTGTTAGATCATGAATTCAAATGTCCTTTGATTTCTTGAATCTTGGTATGATTTAAACTTTGTTCCTGTCTTAGTAAAACACTCAAGAACACAAGTTAAATACCAAGGAATAAAACAAAGTCCATTAATTCTTTAATCATAATGGTTTATTATCTTTAAAATTAATTAGGGATTTTGCATCAACAATCTCCCCCTTTTTGAAGATGATAAACCTATGATTTAGGATTAAGGATTTTGATTATATATATGAAGAATATCAGAGCTTGAAAATTTATTTTAATGCTCCCCCTCATTTTTATAATCCATTATGCTGAGTTTTTAAGAACTTTAAAAAGCTCCCCCTCAATTTCATAATTCATTTCATAAAAATACGCATAATTGAACCAAAATCAATATTCATTCATTAATGTAAAACATGAAGTACATTACATGATTAATATGGTTCAAAACAAAAAAGAAATTCAAAGTGCATATGATCAAGCAAAAGATGAAGTTTTATAAACTCCAATAACTATTGATCACTAGACCTACTTAGGGTATAAAACTAAGAAAAACATAAAGACTTAAATCTTAAAGCTTCTCCCCCTTTGGTCATCTGCAAAAAGGATAGGGAGGAAATTCAGAAAAGACTCAAGGAGTAGAATCCCCAGAATCAGGAGATGGTTCTGAATCAAAGACTGTAGGATCCTCAAAGATAGGGATGGAATATTGTGAAGTCATTGTTGAGCAACAAGATTGATCAATCTCACTATGTTGACTTTAAACTTGCAAACATGCCTTATGATCCAAGTGTAAAACTCTTCAAGAACATTGGAGAATGATGATGTTAAACAAACAGAATATGCGAGCATCATTAGCAGGGATGCCACTAGATGTACTAGACCCGACATTGCCTACATTGTGGGACTCTTATGCAAGTTTACCAATAGACCGAGTAAGAAGAATTGACTTACTATTGAAAGAGTCATGAGTTACCTTAAAAAGACCATGACTCTAGGATTACATTATCATTGATATCCTACTTTGTAAATTGATGCACAATGGAACACCTTTTAAAATGATTCCTAATCGACTAATGGCTACACATTGAGTATCATTATAGGAGCTGTTTCTAGAAAAAATAAGAAACATACAATATTAACTATGTCCACTGCGCAATCTTAGATGATAACACCGAAGAAAACTAGCGAAGAAACACGATGATAAGATACTTTCTAGTTGAGATCCCCTTGTGGAAAAAACCATTGTCAGCTATATATATATATATATATATATATATATATGCTAATTAATTGTAATCGTACCGTGGCTATTGCAAAAATTGAAAATTGTTACTGCAATGATAAGAGACGACGATTAAGTCACAAACACAACAATTAAAAAGCTACAACTCTTCAAATGAGCAATTAAAGTAGATCATATATTTACTCTTAAAAACTTAGTTCATTCTTTGATGAAAGGATTAACCGGAGAGAAAGTTATTTAATTTACTCCATGAGGTTTGTCATTACGCCTTATTTTTTTTGTCATTACGCCTTATTAAGATGCTTGCATTTGTCGTGATATATTTTGCAAATGAACAAAATAGAAAGTTATTCTTTTTTGAAGAAGCCAGATGTACTCTTAATAGAAAGTTATCCTTGCATTTGTCGTGATATATTTTCTTCATTTTGATAAGAAATGTTGGTATACTACTATTTTGTTCATTTTTTTTGTTCATTTAAGTTCAATACTTTTTTTGACAAAAATGAATGGAAATATACAAAATTGTATTGTAAGCCTCAGTCTTAATTGGTCTGATTATTTATTATTTTTTTAGAGTTTTTTTTTTCTTTCACACTGGTTTTGGATCCATCAATGATGGACGACTAATCTGACTCATACGTAGAGGCATGTGCACTGGCCAAACGTTGTTCCGCCTGAGAATCGAACCCGATATTCTTCAGATACGTCCTTGGAAGGAGCTCCTTGTCACTGGAGCCCAAGTAACTTGGTTCCATCGGTTCAAAATAATTACTTTACACAGATAACCAATGAAAACAATCAAAAGTATAAGAAAGTTGGTTACTTTTGTTTTCTATTTTTATTTTATTAGTCTTATGTGTCAATTTTGAGTATTTTTCTGTGCAAAATTGCTTTGAACCGACAGCCCACCATCTTTAAAATCATATTCTTTAACTATTTGAGTTTGACCGTACACATAATCAAGTCCCACTATATATATATAAGGGACCAAGCTACGCAACCTTGGTTGAAATGAAGCAAATATACAAAGTATAGTCATGGCACGAAATATTCTTCTTCTTTCTGGGATTGTTGCAATTCTTTCCTATGTGTCTATAATCGAAGCTACAGTATTGTTAAATATTAGTAAGTCCCTTAATCGAAGTAGTTTCCCAGATGGTTTTATTTTTGGAACATCATCATCAGCTTACCAGGTACTCCAAATATTTCAATATTCTTTTACTATTATTTTCACATGTTAGATGCTATATGTCAAATATATTTGATGACATAACACAATTAGAAAAAGTCGAATCAGCAACCAAAAAATATAAAATCTTCATCTTTTTTGTTTTGATTTCTATCGCTAATTCAATGGAAAATTCGCAGTATGAAGGTGCAGCAAATATTGGTGGAAGAGGACCAAGTATATGGGATACTTTCACACATAATTTTCCAGGTCTCTTTCCTTTATCCATCGTTTATATTTTTTTTTTTTTATTTATTGTTTATATTAATTAGTTTAAAATGAGTTTTATTTTTTGAAAGATGGATAAAATTAATTTATTAACCTAAATTCAGTTTTTCAACGTCATTGAGATGTGCCCACACATTTATTTTTGTTAAAACTTATCTCAATGTCCTACGCCATTGAGAAGTAAACAAACTTATCGTTTGTTTTGAATTATTTCATATAAAAAATGGTAGTATATATATGTACTCTCCTTTGATAGATAATATAATTCTTTAATTCTTTAAGACTCGTGCTTATAAGAATAATAATTGCAAGTGTTCATAAAATAAAAAGCCAAGTAGTATATTTTTTTGGTACCAAGTTGCAGGAGTATTTATTTTAACCTTATGATTCTCAAAGGGTCTAGTAATACGAAATAGGGAATGAATGTAAGTAAAATATGACTAAATATTATTTTAGTCCTAATTTGTATTTGAATTCTTTTAGATGATTTACCATCTTTAAGTGAAGTTCATTAATTGCTTGAATTTAATCGCTTCATAAAATAATGCCAAAACTTTATTTGGAATTTATTGACAATTTTATTTTTGAAGGAATTTATTGACTCAATTGATAAGTGTTACTGTGTTAGAATTTCGTCAAACCTTATTTCTTAATTTCGCCAAAACATATTGACTTTTTGACTTAATTTCTTAATATGTTAATGTTACGTTACGTGTGTGGAAATGCAATATTGATTGTAGCCAATTTTTATTTAGGTAAAATTAATAATAATTCTATATTTAACCATGTTGTTTGACACAGAAAAGATAAAAGACAGAAGTAATGGAGACGTAGCCATCGATGAATACCATCGCTATAAGGTGCAATACTAAGCTCCAACACATATACATGTACATGATGCTTTCACTTGTGCATTGTTAATATAATTAAATGATGATGCTAAAGCATATATTGTTGAGATTCTTATGAAATTATTAATAATACAGGAAGATGTTGAGATCATGAAAGACATCAACATGGATGCTTATAGATTTTCTATCTCTTGGTCCAGGATACTTCCAAGTAAGAAACCATGACTAACAAACAATTCTTTTTTTACACTTTTGAACATTTGCTTGGTTTCCTTGATGATTATAAGATAAAAAATAGTTTTTATGTAAAGTGACTGTAATTAATGATGATTTATTTATGGGTCATGGTAACACGTGTTTAAAGTACCCTCCATTTCTTATATTTGAAGAGATAAAGACACAAAGACCACTACAAGAAATTAGTGATATAGCAACGGCAAAACACCGTCGATAAAGGTCCAAAACCGTTGGTATAGGTCATAAAACCTATACCAATGGATACTTGCTGTCGTCTACAATAATTCGCTATACAAACGGCAAAATACGGTCCCAATAGCTTATACTAATGGAAAATTAGGGTGTTGGAAAAAAGTTCGGAGTTATAGCAACGAATGTTTACACCTATTTAACAGCTTTAGCCGCCATGTATATCAGTTGGTATAGACTAGACAGTCCGTATATATCTTCTTTTTTTTTACAAATAATATTTTTGGTATGATTCACTTATTTGTAGGATTCACTATCTATTCTTGTGTCTATCTCTCACCATATTGTATAGTCCATTAATTTTGATAAAACGAGAGTATCCTTACTCGCTATGTATAAATGATGAATGATTGTAATTTATAGAGAAAAAAATATTTTGAACTTTTAAAAAAATTAATTGGCGCAACGGTCGATATATCATTTCTACTTTTTTGTTATACTAATACGTGCCCTTTATTTAAATGCTAAATTCATTGTCTAATTTCAGATGGAAAGCTTGGTGGTGGTGTAAATAAGGAAGGAATCAATTATTACAACAACCTCATCAATGAGTTGCTTGCCAAAGGTTATCATATAGGAGCATTTTTTTTTCATTTTGTAATATTTTTTCGAAAATACTTATTTAATTGCATTTTTAAATGCGCAGGTCTTCAACCTTTTGTGACCCTTTTTCATTGGGACCTTCCTCAGACACTTGAAGAGGAATATGGTGGATTTCTAAGTCAACATATAGTGTAATACACATTCCTGCTTATAACCAAAGAAAATCAAATATCATTTATAATTTAAGCATATCATCATTTGTTGTTCCTTTTACTATCACTATATCCAGGAATGATTTTCGAGACTATGTAGAGCTTTGCTTTAAAGAATTTGGAGATAGGGTAAAGCATTGGATCACATTGAATGAACCATGGACCTTTGCTAAACATGGTTATGTTGAAGGGGTTCTAGCACCCGGACGATGTTCACCCTGGCAAAACCTAAATTGCACTGGGGGAGATTCCGCCACTGAACCCTATATAGTGGCTCACAATCAATTACTTGCTCATGCATCAGCTGTCAATGTCTACAAAACTAAGTATCAGGTTTCATATTACCTTTTTTTTTCTAAATTAAACTAGAAATCAATTCACAAAGTTTATATCTTAGATTTTAAGTCAAATCTCCTCAACCTCACAAGTTGTGATTTACTAAATTGTTTTTTTACGTAACCAAAGAAGTATACTCCCTCCGATCATATTTATAAACAACTTTTACTTTTACATATTTATTAAATAAATGTTAAGATACATCGGTCTTTTAATGAATCTGAAAAAAGCAAAAATAACTTATAAATATGACAGAAATGAGTATGTATTTGTTAAACTTTGCACACACATTTTTTCTTATAAAAAAAAAAAATCCAATACTCATGTTTCAAGGAGAGGTGGGGAATGTGGTTTTCTCTAATACATTCCCTCATGCTCGGAATTATTGAGTCATGTGACATATATGATAACATGTGACACGTTAAAGAATTTAGATTGGACCTAAGTCATTATATCTTCGATACTTGTTGAAGATTGCTCTTTAAATACCTGAGAAAGCATATGATCGGTAGTTAATATTTACTGTTCGGTTAACTACCGTTCTCATCATTTTTATATCGTGAGTTGTGACCCAAACTTTCCTTTCCTTTGTGTACGCAGGAATCTCAGAAGGGTAAGATTGGGATAACACTAGTTTCTCATTGGATAATGCCACTCTATGATACTGAATTGGATCATCATGCCGCACAAAGAGCCATTGATTTCATGTTTGGATGGTAATTAACTCATTTATGAACCTAAAATTATATGTGGAACTCAAGTACATTAGTTATCTTCGACATTAGACACTATTAAATAAGTTTTCAGTCTCTAGTAATGTACATTTTTTGTCCGTGGCCTCTCTAAAAATTGTCTTCAAACAGAAATCTCCTAAATATTTTCCCTCGACAAATTTAATGATCACCTTTGAAAGTTGTACATGTGACTTCATAAAGAGGAACTAAAAGAGAAATATCATATATTTATAGGGATAAAAAAACTTATGATAAAGTAAGATTTTGTTCCTTATAAATATTTCAATTTAGTCTTTCTACAGAGTGCAACTTTTAACTTATTTTTAATGTAAGGATCTAATTTGCGCAAAAAAAAACATTTAGGAAACCAATGTTTGACACCCTCAGGTCTTACGGTGTCGCATCTGGGGAAGCTTCTATGACCAACCTTTGGACTATGAAAACAATTCTGCGATGCTTTGGTTTGACATCAGGCGTCAAGGTTAATTATTCCAAAAGTAGTATAATGGGTGTGAATGTTGATTCGGATTTCTTAAGTCTCGCCGAGGGCTTCCTTCATTGCAGGATTGGCTCCACCCCGTTCATTTATTTGGGCCTACCGGTAGGGGCCAACCCTAGGAAAGAGAGCACTTGGGAGCCTCTAATTCAGTAGATCTCTAATAGGCTTGGATCTTGGCGTAATAGGTTTGTTATTTTGGGTGGGAGAGTCGTGCTAATCAATTCGATCTTGAATTCTATTTGCAATTTCTATATTTCTATGAAGATACCTTCAAAGGTTTGAAAGAGGATTGTGTGGGAAAAGGTGTCTAGACATGAAAAAAAATTGGTGGGTTAAGGATTAGAGACTTGAGGTGGGTGAATCAAGCTATGTTGGGTAAGTGGCGGTGGAGGCTTCTTGTTGGTGAAACTGGGTTGTGGAAGGATATTCTTTGTGCTCGCTACGGTGCAGTTCTGGTTGGGTCTACTAGGGGAGGGAGTGTCAGGGGCCTTAGACCTTCCTCTGCCTAGTGAAATGGTGTTTCGCTGCTGGAGTCGGAGGCGGTCCCTAACGGTGGTTGGTTCTCGGGTGACTAGAGATGGGGCTCAAACTTTGTTTTGGGATGATGTGTGGGTGGGGCACACCTCGCTGAGGGAGAGATTTCTTAGGCTTTTCCAAATCTCTACCCAACAATCTTCCCTTGTTAGGTCACTGAGCTCTTAGGTAGGTGGGTTTGGGATCTGAGGTGGAGGAGGAGGCTTTTTGTTTGGGAGGTTAACCTTTTAAAGGAGTTGCTCGGGGCATCCCCATTCAGAGGGTCCAGACTTTTGGTCCTGGAAGTATATTGTTGACAGGGTCTACTTAGTTAAAATTGGGTACACTCATCTCTATGACGTTCATCTAGGAGCGGGTTGCAGAGCGGCTAGTATTTCTCATATCTTGGCTTTGGTCTGGAAGAGTTGGGGTCCAAGGTGCGTGTCTTTTCCTGGCAACTTATCCTTGATAGAATTCCTACTAGAATGTGAAGGGATTTTAAGAGGGGTTTTTCAAAATTTTAATCCTCTTTGCGGAAGAAATCCCATTGAAAACGGATCTTGATTAAATCATTAATCACAAATCAAATAGAAACTTAAACACTTTAAGATTC